>Ga0209542_10010880_pt1 | contig 16276 bp, 21 predicted proteins | sample RifCSPhighO2_01_FD_184028 | JGI IMG/M metagenome (GOLD analysis project Ga0209542, IMG submission 184028) | Soil microbial communities from Rifle, Colorado - Rifle CSP2_plank highO2_0.1 (SPAdes) (version 2) | ecosystem: Environmental > Terrestrial > Deep subsurface > Rock core/Sediment ...
TAGGGTAATGTCAGACATTCAAAAGCTTACCCAAAGGATCCTGGAATTTCGCGACAGCCGCGACTGGAAGCAGTTCCACAACCCAAAAGACTTGGCCATATCTTTGTCTTTGGAAGCAGCCGAAGTGCTGGAGCACTTCCAGTGGAAAAATGGGCAAGAGCTTGAAGAATACCTAAAAACAAATAAGGGCGAGGTGGCAGATGAGTTAATGGATGTGCTCTATTGGGTGCTCAATATGTGCAGTGATTTGGAAATTGATATTCCCGAAGCCTTTGAGAAGAAAATGCAAAAAAACGAGGCAAAATATCCCGTCGGCACCGCCAAAGGCAAAAAAGAAAAATACTCCGAGCTTTAAGCAAAACCTCGCCATTTCGGCGATTTTTTGTTTGGGTTGAAACAAGCCCATCGTGTCCCGCCGAAGCTCTTGAGTAAACGCGGAAAATATGACATGGTAAGGTATTATAAAAGGCGTATCCAAACATATGAATAAAGGCCTGCTAAGATGCTTTCTAAAATGGTAGACTCACCCAAACGATTCGTGATAGCAAAAAGAGACAGTGTAGCCCCTGAAGAAATTGTGGTTGAAAAGGGCGATGTTGGTGTCATAAAGTCAGAGGCTAAAAATCACGCCTCGGTATTTTTTGTAAGAATTTGGAAAGAAGTTCAACTTGGGAAAAATGACCTCCAAGTTATAGATGTTAAAAAGACGGGTGACAGTTTTTCAAAGAAAATTTGTAATGTCTGCCACAAACTCAAAAAAACTTCGGAGTTTGCCAAGAATCAGAATGCAAAGAATAATAGATCCGTAAGAAGGCCAACATGCAGGGATTGTCGAATAAAAATGGAAGGAGTCGCGGTAGCTCGAGCGGATAGAGCCAAATGGCTAAAAGATAAACCGATAAACGAGCCTTTTGAATGTCCTATTTGCCATAAGAGAACCATCGCTGGCGTAACAAGCAAAGTAGTTCTCGAGCATGATCACCGTACGGGAAAATCTGCCGGTTGGATTTGTGATAGTTGTAATACGGGATTGGGTCGTTTTAAAGACGATGTGGAGCTACTTAAAAGTGCGATTACTTTCCTCAAGAAAAACTATTAAAGATTATTGAGCCTCAATCTTTTTTTTGTAAGCTCTACGTACTCTTTAGATATATCGCAGCCAATATAAAAACGCTCATTCTTTACTGCCATTTTGCAGGTTGTCCCAGAGCCGCACATCGGATCGAAGACCACATCTTGTGGTTTAGTCCATGAGAGGATATGATCTTCAGCTAATTTCTCAGGAAAGATCGCAGGATGTTCGAAAGCTATCTTGTCGCTTGTTGTGCCATGCAAACCTACAGCATATTCCCAAATATTCGTCATGGTCTTTTCGGCTTTAAGCTCGCCCAGAACCTTTTTGTTGACTCCATCTGGCCCTTTGTTAAAGGGCAACATTTCTTGTCCTTGTCTTGCGGTCTTACTTTTTAAAGGAGTAAATGTTTTGGGAGAGCCTTTACTGAAAACAAACATGAACTCAAAACAGTTTGTATACGCATTCGTCCTCATAAAAGGCGTATTTCTTTTCTTGTAAACCATGACATCATGAACATTAAACCCGATTTCCTGAAAGAGAAGAGCCTGTTTAAAACTTGTAAGACTTTTATTCCCTTTTTTAATTTTATCCCCAACAACCCAAACTATAATACCTCCTTTTTTCATCACTCTAAATAAACCTTTAGCCATACCTTCGAAGTCAAAACTATAACCTTTGTAATTTCGCAGTTCGTCATAAGGAGGTGAAGTTACCACGAGATCTATTGAGTTAGGTGGAAATGTTCTCATTACCTCGATAGCATCTCCACAAAAGACTTTATTTAGTGGTAATTCTTCATACTCTCCCACTCTTTTATATTCTGGGAGTTGAATCGTTGAAGCTCCTTCTTCATGAATGACATCTAATACTATACCCTGTATAGCAAGTTCTCGATTTTTTTTGATAATAATTGGTTCGATCCTCTTATTTGCTGGTTGCAAGCGAATATATCCTCGTTCTTTGTAAAAAGTTTTTAAGGTTGTTTCCTGGTTATCGATAAGAGCCACAACCTTTTGGCCATTTTCTGCGACTCCTTGTTGTTTTACCAAAACTATGTCTCCACTATTGATATTTTCGTCTATCATGCTGTTGCCAACCACGCGGAGGGCGTAAACATCCCCAAATTTTGGAAGTTTTGTTTTTGGAACTGCTATATATTCTTTATTTTCGATTGCTTCGATCGGTTCACCAGCCGCAATAGTGCCCAAGAGAGGAATACGCACCATTTGCTCTCGGTTGTTTATATCGATTGCGCGTATGCGATTGGCGGTTCTTTTAAGGTAACCCTTATCCTCTAGGGCTTTTAGGTGTTGGTGTACGGTTGCCTTGGAGGAAAGGCGAAAGTGCTTTTTGATCTCGTCTAAAGAGGGAGCGTAGTCGTGCTTTTGAATGTACCCTTGGATATATTCAAAAATTTGTTTTTGGCGTTTTGTAAGCATAGTGGTAGGTTGGGGAAAAGTGGGGACTTGCAAAGTTCGGTGTTCGTTCGGTATAATATCATTGTATCGCACCAAGCGCACGAGTCAATGTGGAAAACTAAAAAGGTTAGATAATCAAATTAAATAAAAAGGCAAAACAAAAAATATGCCGTGGAAACTAATCAAAGATCCAAAGGGACCACTAGTCCCTCCAAAACTACCACGAATGCCCAGTTTGCCTCGTGCTCCCCGGGTGCCAAAACTGCCCAGTCTACCAAAACCCCCAAAACCGCCCGCCCCTCCTGGTTATAAGTATATTTGGCGAGATAAATAGAGCTATGAACAATCAAAACAAAAAATGTGAAAGCTGTGGAGAGCCACTAATGCCTTCACAGTACGTACGTATAAAAAGAGAAGGCGAACCATCGATGAGGGCAGAAGATGCTCTTGTCTGCCGAAATTATCCGGCCTGCGAAAAGGCAGAGAAAGAAATCCAGAGTGAAGAAAAACGTAAAACAGAATGGGCGAATGAGAAGAAGCACGGAGCAGAATGGGAGAACGAACAGAAACATTAGTATTCTAAAAATCTATGAAAAAGGAGGGAATGTATGGAATATTTGTCGGTTGAGGGATTTTTTAGTTTTTTGGTAGAATAAATCTATAAAAATGAAGAAGCGGCACGCATACGGTGCCGCCTTGGCTGTTTGAGGGAGCTGTTGGCTAGAAGTGTACTACAAAATCTTCTTTGCCAGGAGAGGTAACAGATACTATGTCTTCGGTTATCCGTATCGTTATCTCGCCCGTTGTGCTGTCTTCGTGGTTGTAAAACCATTCTTTGAAAGTTCCTTTTGCCTTGGTCTTCCAAAGAACTTCTGTTAGTGCATCTCGCTGCGCCGCAATCCATGCGGCATGGGATACAATTCTTGCCAGTTCAGCCCTTACCTCTTGTGCCACCTGTTTATACCGCTGGTCCATGTGATTGCGAGTCTCTTGTATCTTTTCGTCAACCTCCTTAAGAACTTCTTCTGTAGACTTTAGCATTTTTATTTCGTATTCGGCGACAACCTGTATTGTTGCCTCCTTCAGCCTTTTCTTGTACCACTTTCTCTCTAGAGGCAAGGCCAGGGAGAAGACCGCCATACAAACCATTACTGTCATTAGTACCACGGAGAAGGTGCTCATAGTAGGTGCTCCTTTCAGCAAAGATGTGGTAAGATTATAGCCTAAATTTCATAGCTTGGCAAGGTTGATGGCATCCAATCAAGAAGGTTTTTGCTTGCGCGAGGATAAAGGTTTACAATAAAGGTATGGACGAACAACACATATTACAAAAGTTAGAAGAGCAGGAGAAAAAGCTCGAGGCTATTTACCGGTCGGTGGAGAAGACAAGAAAGTATTTTCTGTGGACGTTGATTATTACGGCGGTAGTGTTCTTGCTGCCTCTTCTGGGCCTTTTGTTTCTTATCCCTAAAGTGTTAAGCCTGTACGCCACCGGCTTGGAAGGGCTGTAGCTTGCCGTGGAGTTTTTGTAGGGGTAGTATGGAAGCATAAGGGGAAAGGTCGCAAACTGGGTTTCAACTACATATTATGAAACCAATAGGCAAAGTTATTCACTACTACGGCAAGGCGGGGGTAGCGATTGTAAAACTCGAAGACCAGCTCAAGGTGGGCGACCGCATCCGCATGGAAAAAGGAGAGTATGTGTTCGACCAGGAAGTTACTTCTATGCAAAAAGAGTATAAGCCCATTGAGCAGGCCCAGGCGGGCGACGAGGTGGGGGTAAAGGTTGGCCAAAAAGCGCCCGAAGGATCTCTTGTGGGCTTGCTGGAAGAAGGAGAATAATAGGGGGCTGGACGAGAATTGGAATACGGTGTTCGACCTTACGGTATCTGCATTTATTGTAATCGGGCTGCGCTTGCTGCTACCCTTAACCATTTTTAAATGGCGGGTTTTTGGAACTCTGGTTTCGCCTTTGGTGGACGCCCTAGACGTTGTTCTTGTCGATGTTTTGGTGCTACTGCTGCACGAGCCCCAGACCGGGTTTGGCAACCATTACCAACTTATAGATAAGTGGCTCGACATGTATTACTTTACCCTCGAGGTTATGGTGTCTTTTTGGTGGGCCAACAAGCTTGCCAGGAATACCAGCATTGCGCTGTACCTGTACCGGTTTTTAGGCATGATTTTATTTGAAATTACCGGCATACGAAAACTGTTTTTCTTTTTTCCAAACTTATTTGAAAACTTCTTTATGTATTATGTAGTTGCAGAGAAGTTTTTCCCGAGGCTGGTGCCAACAACAAAAAAGCAGCTTGCGGTTGTTTTGCTGCTGCTGTACATTCCAAAGTTTGGCCAGGAGTGGATGCTGCACTACGCGCAGCTGCACCCGTGGGGGTGGATCCGCGAAACCTTTTTGCCCTTTATAATCCGTTAAGGTACAATAGCCATAGGAGCGCAAAGGTCGTTTTCTACCTAACAAGAAAATTTCGTTATGAGCAAATCGATTCTTATTATTTTGGGAGTTGTTGTTATCGCCGGAGTGGGTTGGTATCTGTGGGATTCGGGAATGTTGATGCAGCCAGGCAACGAGGGCGAGAATACGATGGAAGAAACCAACGAAGTAGTGGTAGCCCTTGCAGAGCAGAATGGCTCTGGGGAGATGGGAACCGCCACCCTGTCTGAAGCAGACGGAACGCTCAAGGTTGTATTGGAATTAACCGGCGCACCAGCAGGCGTAACGCAGCCTGCCCATATCCATTTTGAGTCGTGCGCGAATATCGGCGGAGTAAAGTATCCTTTGAACTCCCCGGTAAACGGGTACTCTGAAACCATAGTAGACGTTTCTATGGCAGAACTGCAGGCCGGATTGCCTTTGTCCCTGAACGTGCACAAGTCAGTAGAGGAGGCAAGCGTGTACGTTGCGTGCGGGAATGTCATGATACCCTAGTTGTGTCGTACAGCAGAGTGAAAGACAAAGTCGCCCTTCGCCGTCTGGCGGATTGGCGGCTTTTTGATACACTAAAGCAGTATGACGCAGCAAGAAGCGCTGGATATTTTAAAAATGGGAGTACATGTGTACCTTACGGGGGAGGCGGGTACCGGCAAAACCTATGTGCTCGATAAATATATTTCGTGGCTGCGCAGCCACGAAATAGAGCCTGCGGTAACGGCATCTACCGGCATTGCGGCAACTCACTTGAACGGCGTTACCATTCATTCGTGGTCTGGCATTGGCGTGCGAGATACCATAAGCGCCTCTGATTTGGAGCGGATGGAAGAAAAAAGGCCGCTCTGGAGCAGGCTAAACAATTCCAAGGTGTTAATCATCGACGAAATCTCCATGCTTTCCGGTGAGTTTTTTGATATGGCAGACCAGGTTCTGCGGCACATAAGGAGAACCAATACGCCGTTTGGGGGCATGCAAGTGGTATGCTCCGGGGATTTTTTCCAACTGCCGCCTGTAGCGCGGGGAAGCGTTGTGCCTGCTTACGCGTTTGAGTCTGAAGCGTGGCGGCAGCTCAACCCCGTAGTATGTTATCTTGGCGAGCAATATCGGCATGGCGGCAACGAGTTTTTGGGCATATTGGCTGCTATTCGCAACCGAAACGTTACAGAAGAAACGCGCCGCCTGCTTGTTGGGCGAAGTCATGGCGAGCTCAAAGATACAGACAAGATTATGCGGCTCTTTACCCATAACAGGGATGTTAACGCAATAAATGCAGAATATTTGGCAAAGCTCAAGGGAAAAGAAAAAGTGTTTGTCATGCAGCAGGCAGGCAAGGGGCACCATGTGGAGCTCTTAATGCGCGGCTGCCTGGCGCCGGAGTCTTTGGTGCTCAAGAAAGGGGCTGAAGTAATGTTTGTAAAAAATGATCACGGGGGCCAGTATGTAAACGGCACGCAAGGAACAGTAACGGGGTTAAAGGATAAGGTGGCTGTGGTAAAAACGCGTGCAGGCAGAACCATACAGGCGGAGTCTGCGAGCTGGAAATTGGAAGAAGACGGCAAGGTGTTGGCCGAAATCAGGCAGGTGCCCTTGCGTTTGGCCTGGGCAATTACCGTGCACAAGAGCCAGGGCATGACATTAGACGAGGCCGAAATCGATCTTTCTGCATGCTTTGTGCCGGGGCAGGGGTATGTGGCTTTGTCCCGCGTGCGGACGCTGGAAGGTTTGTACTTGAAAGGGTTTAACAACATGGCGCTTGCGGTTGACGAGCGCATTTCAAGGGCAGACGGAGGCTTCCGCAGACGGTCGCAGCTTGCCCAGGAACGGCTCTCGCTTTTGCCACCAGGGCAATTAAAAGTTAAACAGGAAGCATTTGCTGCACGGGGCGGAAAGAAGTAAGATAGAAGTATAACAACAATAATATACATATAAGCCATGGATAACGAACAAACACAACCTAGCCAGTACCCGGTAACGTTCGACGCGGCGTACCCAGAAAAAAGCTCACGGCTTCTTGCACTTTTGGGACTGCTCTTTTTCCTCAAAGCCATTTTGCTTATTCCCCATATTATTATTTTGTACTTCTTGGGCATTGCCGCAATGATTGCCACTTGGATCGCATATGCAGCTATCCTTTTTACAGGCAAATACCCCCGCTCGCTGTTTGATTTTGTTGCGGGAGTAATGCGATGGCAGATGCGCATAAATGCATGGCTGTTTGGCTTAACCGACAAGTACCCGCCGTTTGGCTTACAGTAAGATGACAGTTTGGTTTAGTGCTGTGTGGTTTGGGCTGTATATCCCAATGGGGATTGCGGCTTACCTGGTGTGGCAAAAGCGCACCAAGGAACAGTGCCACTGCACAGCGCTGCAGCTGTTTTTGTTTCAGCTCGGCCTAAACGCCCTATGGCTTCTTTTGTTTTTCGGCCTCAAAGAACCCTTGCTGGCGCTTATTGAAATTGGCGTGTTGTTTCTTGTAATTTTGGCAACCCTATGGCAATTTTGGGGTATTAGCAGATGGGCTGCATACTTGTTTTTGCCATATGCCGCATGGGTTGCGTTTGCCGCATATCTCAACTACGCCATTTGGCAACTGAACTTATAAGTTTTATACTATCAGTATGAATATTCGTATTATTGGTGCACTTATTTTGGGGCTTGTGGTAATCGGCGGGTTGGGGTATCTTCTCGCGTTCTGGGAAGGGCCGAAGCCAGAGCAGGAGCAAGATGTCACCACGGTAAAGCTTTATTACTACAACGCAGAAAACGACAAAGACGCGGAGGGTAATATCCAATGCTCGAGGCAGGGACTGGTTTCGGTTGAGCGTGAGGTTTCTCAAAACGAAACAGTTATTGAAGATACCATCCGGTTGCTCTTGAGAGAGGAACTTGCCGCAGAATTGCCGGGAGTTACGTTGGAAAGTGCCATACTGGAAAATGGCGTGCTTACCCTTGAGTTTGCCGACCCCCAGAATAAAACCGTGGGGGGGTCTTGCCGCGTGGGCATTTTGTGGTTCCAGATTGAGGCCACGGCAAAGCAATTCGAAGGAGTCGAACAGGTGCGTTTTTTGCCCGAAGAACTCTTCCAGCCATAAGCTTTTGTATGTTTGAACTTACCAACAAAGTTGCACTCGTCACCGGAGCTCGACGCGGCATGGGAAAAGCCGATGCTTTGGCGTTGGCAAAGCAGGGAGCAAAAATCGCGGTTTGCGATGTTGAGCTTGCCGATTGCCAAGCCGTGGTAGACGAAATCAAAGCCCAGGGCGGTGAAGCTGTAGCCTTCCAAATGGATGTGTCAAAGGCAAAAGAAGTAAACGAAGTATTCGACAAGGTGGGAGAGCAATTTGGACGTCTGGATATCTTAGTAAACAACGCGGGCATATACTTCTCCAAGCCTGCTTTAGAACTTACCGAAGAAGACTGGGATAAAATGATTGATGTTAACCTAAAGGGACAGTTTCTTTGCGCGCAACGGGCAGCAAAGGAGATGACGAAAAATTCGCCGGCTGGCGGAGGTCGGATTATCAACATTGCGTCGATTGCGTCAGGACAGGTGGGCGTGGGTATCGCCGGTGGTGCCCACTATACGGCTTCCAAGGGCGGCATTATTGGAATGTCAGAAACTCTTGCTATGGAATGGGCGCCGTTGGGCATTACCGTAAACGTAATTGGCCCCGGAGCTATTGATACGCCTATGGTGCAGGCCGCTCAAATGCCCAAAGAAGCAATGGACGCTTTGCTCCAGGGTATCCCGATGAAAAGAATGGGCAGGCCGGAAGAGGTGGCCGCAATGGTCGTATTTTTAGCTTCAGAGGAAGCAAGTTATATTACCGGCGCCACCCTCTACGTAGACGGGGGCTGGCTTGCCGCCTAACATATGCCTATTCGAGAACCATTTGCCTGGCTATCGTGGGACGACCTTGAAAAGTTGGAGCTGCTGAAAGCGGCTTTTGACAATCTCGCAGATCACGTGGTGATAACCGATACACAAGGAAACGTGGTGTATGCAAACAAAACAGTAGAGGTAGCTACGGGGTTCTCTCTCGAGGAGGTACTAGGAAAAAACCCCGGCGATCTGTGGGGCGGGAATATGCCCAAGGAATTTTATGAGAACATGTGGCATACCATAAAAGAGGAGAAAAAGCCTTTTGTGGGGGAGGTGCAAAACAAAAAGAAAGACGGGACTCTTTATTGGCAGGAACTGCATATTTCTCCGGTCCTCGACAACCAAAACGAGGTAAAATTCTTTATCGGCATTGAGCCCAACATTACCGACCGCAAGCAGCAGGAAAAATTTCGCGAAGAATTTGTGTCTATTCTTGGCCATCAGTTGCGAAACCCTTTGACAACCATAACCTGGGCGCTCGAAGCGCTTTTTGGCTACGGAAGCCTTAATCCCCACGATCGCGAAACCCTGCAGGAAATATACAAACAGAACCGGCTGCTTGTTGATTTGGTAAGCGATATGCTTGTTGTCGCGCGTTTTGGGAACGCGAAATCTGAACCCGTTGAGTTCAACCTGGCAGAAGAAATTAGGGTAATAGGGGCAAGAATGAGCGCGGCAAACCCCCAAGCGAAATTTCACTTTGAAACGCATGAGGAACAATTTTATGTAAGGACAAACAAATCACTTGCCTTGCAGGTATTTCAGAACCTTATTACCAATGCGTTTGAATATGCAGACAAAAACTCCCCGCGAGTTGCGCTCTCCGTACAACAGGAGAAGGGTGTGTATGTTTTTTCCTGTGAAAACAATGGGCTTTCGATTCCCGCAGAAGACCAGCCAAAGATTTTTTCCAAGTTTTTTCGCGCGTCCAACGCAACCCTGGCAAAAGAAAGAGGAACCGGCCTTGGCCTGTTTATTGTAAAAACAATATGCGATTACCTTGGGTGGCGGGTGTCGTTTCAAAGTCCAACAGAAGGGGGCGACGGCGCCATCTTTTTTATTCAAATTCCTTCTTTGCCAGAACAATGATCGGTTTCCCGAGAAAGATCGTATTGTTTGATTTCGACGGCGTGATGGTGGACTCTTTTGAAATTGGCTATCAGGCGGCCAAAAAAGTAGGCTCCCCCTTAAACAGGGAACAGGAGAAAAAGCTGTTTGAAGGGAATGTGTTTGAAGCGGTAAAAAAGCTGAATTTCAAAATCACGCCGGAAAGCCAGGAGGCGTATTTTGCAGAATACGTATCGGGGCTTATGAAACTTACTCCGGTGGCCGGCATGTCAGAAACGATACAAGAACTCGCAAAGGCATACCAGCTTGTGGTGGTAACTTCGTCTATATCGAGCCCGATTCAGGGATATTTGCAAATGCATCATTTGGGGCGGTACTTTGCCAGCATTATGGGGAGCGATGTGCATCAAAGCAAACGCACAAAAATACAAATGGTGTTTAAAGAATACCAGGCAGGGCCCGAAAACTGCGTGTTTGTTACCGATACCTTAGGCGACATGAAAGAAGCCGCAAAGTGCAAGGTGCAGTCTATTGGCGTAACATGGGGGTTTCACGAACGGGAACGCCTGCAAAAAGGCAAGTTTTTTGCCGTGGTGGATAAGGTTGAGGACTTGGCTCTGGCAGTCCATTCGTTTTTTGGCGCATAAATGCTTATACTTGCCTTCGTTCCTGCGGAAAGAGTACAATGGGGGCAATAAGGAGGCAGCAAGGAAGCCTTTATGCAAAAGACCATTCAGCTTCAAAAACATCGTGTGGCCTACACGGTGCGAAAACATCGGCGCGCAAAAAGAATGCGCGTTGTTGTGTATTGCGACGGAACAGTAGTGGTTACGGTGCCGCGCCATATGAGCAGCGCGTGGGCAGAACAATTTCTTTTAGAAAACGCACACTGGGTTTTGGAAAAGTTAGAGCAGTTTCGTACCGCATATGTTGACTTGCCCCGCTATACAACAAAGGATTATCAGCAAAACAAGCAGCGGGCACTCCAATTTGTGCGCCAAAAAGTGCAGGAGTTCAATCGGTGGTACGGGTACAAAGTAAACAACATAAGCGTAAAGAACCAAAAAACCAGGTGGGGGAGCTGCTCTGGCAAGGGGAACCTTAATTTTAATTACAAAATTCTTTTTTTGCCAGAAGATGTGGCCAGCTATATTATTGTTCACGAGCTTTGCCATTTAAAAGAGTTTAACCACTCGAGCGCGTTTTGGGGTCAAGTTGAACAGGTTTTGCCCAACTACCGGGAACTGCGCCAGGAACTCGAGACTCGCGACTTTGTGTTACAATAAGAAAATATGCACGAAAAGAAAGTTTTTGCGGTATTCGAGGGTGGAGGGGTAAAGGGAACCGGCCTTGTTGGAGCCGTGGAAATTACCGAGCAGCAAGGGTATGAATTTAGCCACGTGGCGGGAACCTCGGCCGGGGCCATTGTGGCTTCTTTGGTTGCTGCCGGTTATAGCTCTGCCGAAATGAAAGAGATTATGATGGGTTTGGATTACTTGAAATTCAAAGACGAGGGCTTTGAAGATAAGATTCCGCTTATAGGCAAGCCTTTGAGCTTATTGTTTACCAAAGGAATATACGAAGGTGATTATTTTGAGGCATGGATACGCGACCTGCTGGCAAAAAAGAATATCCGAACATTCGGCGATTTGGTTATAGAAGAATACGAGGAGTGCCCGCGATACCGTTATCGCCTGCAGGTAGTGGCTTCTGATGTTTCGCGGGGAAAGCTGCTGGTGTTGCCGTGGGACGCTTTGGACTATGGCATCCATCCAGACGAGCTCGACGTGGCTAGGGCCGTTCGAATGAGCATGAGCATTCCGTATTTTTACAAGCCTATTATGCTTAAAGACAAGCAAGGGCATACTTCGTATATGGTAGATGGGGGAGTGTTAAGCAATTACCCTGTGTGGCTGTTTGATCCCGAAGGCGACAATACCACGCCATTGTGGCCAACATTTGGATATAAACTCGTTGAGCCGGAAGAAGGAAAACCCCGCACCATTAAAGGCCCCATTAGCATGCTCACTGCTTTATTTGCCACTATGATGGAAGCCCACGACGCAAGGTATATTAAAGACGCGAACTTTTTGCGCACCATACCAATCGAGACGCTCGGTATTCAAACCACGCAGTTTGACATGACTATGGAACAAAAAGAAGCGCTGTACGAGAGCGGCAAAAAAGCAGCCACGGAATTCTTCGCCCACTGGAGCTTTGAAGAATACGCCACAAAAACCCTGCAAACCGAACACCGCACCGACAAAGTCTGGTCCCATGAGAAAGCATAGCTTCTAACGGGATAAACAAAATGGTATAGTAACTCAATGAGTTTTTACACGGCATTCAAGTCGGAAATTAAAACACTTGGCATTGTACTAGTGTTTACTATTCTGATTATCGCCGTAGGCATCTTTACTTACTTTCTTAGTATTCCACGCGTTACAGTTAACGATGACACCATTACTAAACCTTCGTCACAACCAATCAATACATCCGCTTGGCAAACCTACCGCAACGATGAGTTTGGGTTTGAATTTCAGTATTCACCAGAAGAATGGCAGCTTATGGAAGGAGACGTTCAAGAGGACTATGGTAACATTGTGTGGTTATTCCCAAGAGATAGTATAGGTGAATCAGCCGAACCGGAGATTGTTATAGCTATTGCCCATAGACCGCTTGAGCAAGAGAAAGAAAAGCGTGAGGCGACGAGTAGTGATCTTGAATACAACTACTCAAAAACCACTATTGGCGGAAGAACTGCATACTCATCAGCCCTGCTGCAAGGATTTCATGGCTTGGTAAGAGAGGTTTTAATTGATGCTGGTAATGATCAAACTTTTATCGTATCTTCAAACGCAATAGATGAACTTGACCAAATCCTGTCCACGTTTCGGTTTGTGGAGGAGCAGTCCGATTACGTTTGCCGGGTTCCCTGCACCGGTGCTGCGCCTTCAAGCACGCTGGAAAATACCTGCTGGAAGTTTACTACACAAGAACAGTGCACTGCCTTTACGGTCGACGAGTCCCCGTATACATGCGAGTGGCGGCCAAGCAGTTACCAGTGCCCGCCTCTTCCTTAAAGGTACACTGCTTTAAAATTTGCGTAAAAGCAAAGGCGTGGGTAGCCCGTGTCCACCTACGAAGTGGACATGGGGATATATATGGCGAAGATTTATGTAAAAGCAAAGCCAAAAGCAAAAAAGACGGAGGTGAGGCAAATTGATAGCACGCATTTTGAGGTGGCGGTTGTAGAGGTGCCAGAAAGGGGTTTGGCAAACAGGGCGATTTTGAAAGCGCTGGCAGAATATTTGGACATGCCCGTATCGCGCCTTTCTATAGTTTCGGGAGCCGCTTGGCGGAACAAAATTGTTGAAATACAGTAACGGTGTGGATAACAACCTTTCTTGATTGACTGGAGTTGGTATAATACACGAATATGCCTTTTGCAAAAAAGTTTTTGTATATTCCTTTGGTGGTCGTAGGAGTTTTAGCTTTGTTGTTTATCGCGTTTATTGTGCTGGTTAGTTTGGGAGGGTCGCGTTCTTCTTCGTCGGGCGGGGTGTCGCAGGGAATTCCGGCCGGAGCTCCGGCGCCAGGCGGAACAGTACAATTTACCAATCCTTTGTCGTCGGGAGGGAGCGTGTTCGACAATCTTTTCGCCCAGCGCGAAACATCCAGTGTTCCGAGTTCGAATCAACCTGGTTCGAACAACGCGCAGGAAGGCCAGCTTACCCAGCGCAAAATTACCAAAAACGGTTCACTTTCTTTGCTGGTAGAAAGTGCGGAAGATGCGGCCCAGCGCATTCAAAATATTGCAAACGATCTTCAGGGTTTCGTAAGCAATTCAAGGGTATATGAAGTTTCAGCCGGCACAAAAAACGGCGCAGTTACCATACGAGTGCCTTCAGATAAATTCGAAGAGGCAGTAGCGGCCATTAAGGAGTTGGCTTCTAAAGTAGAGCAAGAGCAAATAACCAGCGCCGACGTTACCGAACAATTTGTTGACCTCGAAGCGCGCCTTACAAACTTGCGCGCGGAAGAGGCGCAGTACCTGGAAATTATGAACCGGGCAGGAAGTATTTCAGATACCTTGCAGGTAGCCCAGCAGCTAAGCCGCGTGCGCGGGCAGGTTGAACAGTTAGAGGGGCAGCTGCAGTTTTTGGCCCGCCAGGTAGATATGTCGACTATTCAGGTTTCCCTTACGGCAGACTCGGATGTTGAAGTGTTCGGCATTCGGTGGCGGCCTTTGTACATTGTAAAGCAGGAGTTTCGCGACATGCTCGAGGGTTTAACCTGGTACATAAACGCCATGATCGCCTTTGTCTTTTGGCTGCCCGTGCTTATTTTGTGGTTGGGTACGTCGGGAATTATTTTCCTTGTGGCGTGGAAGTTGGGCCGAAAGGTTTGGCGTAAATTCTTGAAGCCGCAGCCAACAATGTTAATACAGGACCAGCCAGCAAGCCCTTCTCGAAGGAAGATTGTTTGATGGACTTCTTGATACGAAATGAGCAGGGTTTTACAGAAAGAAATCCGGTGGCTGGTGCAAGAAAAGTACGGAGGCAGGAGAACGCCAGAAGCGGAGAAAGATATTGCTCGGCTGAAAAAGGGGGAACATGTGGACTACGTAATTGGGTGGGTGGATTTTTTGGGCTGCAAAATCGACTTGTCGCAACAGCCGCTTATTCCTCGGCCAGAAACAGAGTACTGGGTAGGGGAGGTGGTGGAGGAGCTTCGGAGAGGGATTTTTCGAAATCGAGCCCCCTACTCTGCACCGTATGGTGCAGAGCCGCGCCCTAACCCCACGATTTCTCAAAATCCCTCTCCTCCGCTCCCTACCGGCGCTACAGCAAGAATCCTCGACATTTTCGCTGGGTCTGGCTGCGTAGGCGTTGCGGTTTTAAAGCACGTTCCTTGGGCGCGGGTGGATTTTGCTGAAAAAGACAAAAACTTGCTCAAACAAATTCGTATAAACGCCAGACTCAACGGTATCAGTTCAAAGCGGTATCGAGTTTTGCAATCCGACGTTTTCTCGGGAGTGAAGGGAAAATACGATTATATTTTGGCAAATCCGCCCTACGTGCCAGAAAGCAGGAAATCACGCGTGCAAAAATCCGTGTTGGAGCAGGAACCCTACCATGCTGTTTTTGGCGGCAAAGATGGGTTACAATATATACGAAAGTTTCTGCGTGAGGCAAAAAAGCATGTTGCCCCCGGCGGGGCAGTGTATCTGGAATTCGATTCGCTCCAGAAGGCAGAGGTGGTGAAATTAGCCAAAGCGGCTGGCCCCGACGGTACCGTCGGGGTAGAACCATGCAAAGACCAATACAATAAGTGGCGTTATGCAAGAATCGTTTTTACAGCCTGAAATGGACAGGGAAGGGGGCATGATATACTCCGTGGAGGAGTGCCATTTTCTGGTGCAGGAAACGCTCGATCGTTTGGGCAGGGTAAAGGTGCGAGGCGAAATGAACGACGTTAAAACCGTGCGGGGGCAAATGGCCTTTTTCGACCTCAAAGACTCAAACGGCAAAGACTTTGTGGTAAAGTGCTCGATATTCGGCTGGGAATTTAAAAAGTACCTGCACCTTATTGAAAACGGCATGGAGGTTGTGGCGGTGGGGAAACTGCGCATGTATAAAAACGGTTCTTTGAGCATTGTGGTGCAGGAAGTTCAGCCTTATGGCGAAGGCGCGTGGCGCAAGGCATTCGAGGCATTAAAAAAGAAACTCGAGGCCAAAGGGTATTTCGACGAATCCCGAAAACGCGAAATTCCGCAGGTTATCCAGCGAATCGGGCTGATTACTTCAGAAGAAGCGCAGGGCTTGTACGACTTTCGCCAGAACCTGGGGAACTATGGCTTTAAGGTATTTTTGTACAGCGTATGGGTAGAGGGCGATCGAGCCGAAGAAAGCATAGTGGGAGCATTCCAATGGTTTAATAAAAACAGGCCCGATTTGGACGTATTGGTGCTTATTCGGGGCGGGGGCGGGTTTGAAAACCTCAAAGTGTTTAATTCAGAAAAAATTGCCGACGCCATTGCTTCTTCCCGGTTGCCCGTAATAACCGGCATTGGCCACGAAAAAGACGAAAGCATCGCAGACTATGTGGCAGATAAACGGCTTTCGACTCCTACTGCGGTTGCCGCATTTTTGCGCACCCAAAGAGAAGAGCTCATACGGGATGTAGAAGCGATACGGGAAAGTTTACAAGAAAAAATGCAAGACGTATTGGAAGAGAAAAAGCACGCGATAAACACGCAGGCAGAGCGCTTGCACCGCGGCTTTGGCAGAGTGTTCGAAGGCTTCGCCACCCTCAAGCAGCGGTTGTTGCGCGCGCATTATACATACGAAAAACAAATAGAGCTGTACTTTGCAAGGGTG
>Ga0209542_10010881_pt1 | contig 16274 bp, 15 predicted proteins | sample RifCSPhighO2_01_FD_184028 | JGI IMG/M metagenome (GOLD analysis project Ga0209542, IMG submission 184028) | Soil microbial communities from Rifle, Colorado - Rifle CSP2_plank highO2_0.1 (SPAdes) (version 2) | ecosystem: Environmental > Terrestrial > Deep subsurface > Rock core/Sediment ...
ACAACCGGCGCATTTTATTGAATGTTTTTCTTCTAGTGTCTGTTCTAGTGTTATCATTCTTTTACTTTGTTCTTTATTTTTTTATATTTACTCACTATTGAGACTAGTGTTTCATAGGAGCTATATTTTTTGGAAGGAATTGTGAGTTATCCCTTTATAACTGCTAGAGGCTTTAGACGAGCGACCAGTTTTCCTAAGTTGAGAGCGTCAGAGACGCGGACGACTTCATTGACGTCTTTGTAGGCTTCGGGGGCTTCTTCGGCTATGCCTTTGTCAGAATCTGATTTGAGTACGATATTGTCAGTTTCGAGCTGTTTTTTTATTTTTTCTGTGGATAGGTTCTTTATAGCGAAGGAACGGGAGAGTATACGGCCTGCTCCGTGGGCTGTGGAAGCGAATGAGAGCGATTCTGATTCTCTGGTTCCAGATAAGACATAGGAAAAGGTTCCCATTGAACCTGGGATGAAAATGGGGCAGCCGACTTTTTGGTATTCTTTGGGAATCTCGGTTCTGCCTGGACCGAAGGAGCGAGTTGCGCCCTTTCGATGTATACAGAGGGTTTGTTGCTTGCCGTTTATGTTCAGCGTTTCTGTTTTTGCTATGTTATGAGCGATGTCATAAATGAGTTCGAGAGAGGATTTAGAGAAATAGTTTTTGAAGGTCTCTCTGAGCGCGTGAGTGATCATTTGTCTGTTTGCAAAGGCAAAGTTGGCTGCAGCAGCCATGGCGGCTTGGTAGTCCTTACCTAGTTTTGAGTCGAGGGAGGCATAGGCTAATTCTCTATCGGGGAGATGGGCGAAACCGTATTCTTTTTCCATTTTTTGGATATAGTCGGATGCGGTTTGGTGTCCAAGACCCCGGGAGCCAGTGTGGATCATGATGACTATCTGATTTTTTGAGAGGTTATATGTTTTTGCTGTTTGTTCGTTGAAGATTGTTTCGACTGTTTGGATTTCAACAAAGTGATTGCCCGCACCTAGTGTACCGAGCTGATTTTTTCCTCTGGCTCTTGCTTTTTGTGAGAGTTTTGCTGCATCTGCACCAGTTATATTTCCTCGATCTTCGGTTTTTTCTATGTCTTCTTTGGTTGCGAAGTTCATTTGTATGAGTGCTTGCGAGCCGTTGTTGAGTATATCGTTCATTTCTGCGTCACTCCACTTTTTCTTGGTACCCTCACCAACCCCAGATGGGATTGCTTTGTAGATATCATTGAGTAAGTCTTTTCTTTTTTTGAGGAATTCTTTTTCGGAGAGAGAGCTAGCTATGAGACGGATCCCACAATTGATGTCATACCCGATCGCTCCCGGAGAAATAATTCCTTTTTTGCTATCTACTGCTAGCACCCCACCGATGGGGAGTCCATATCCCTGATGAGCGTCGGGCATTACAACTACTTTTTCTATGACACCTGGTAACTGAGCTGCGTTTTTTGCTTGTTCGAGTGTTTTATCTTTTTGTATACTTTTCATCAACACGTCAGATGCAAAAATGTGTACAGGGACGATCATTTTACCTTCTTTGGGAATTTCGTATATGTTCTCTGCTTTTTTCTTTAGTTTTTCTTTTAACACTTGGGAGAAATGCACTTGGGGTTTATAAGGGTGGTGCTTTGCGAATGTTTATATACTCTTGAATATTTTGTATTTGTGTTCCGATGAAAGAGGTGATGCGTTGGGGCGAGCGACGTTTACGTGTATTTTTTGTTTTGTTAGTTTTTGGTGTGGCTGCTTTTGCTTCTGCTAACACTTATCTGTCTGATATTTACTTTTCTACTACTGATGGCGTATATTCGACGGGTGAGCGAATAGAATTGAAGGGGTACGTCTATCAGGCAAATTATACTGATGCGGGAGTATTAGTTTCCTCTGCTGCCGCGCTGTCTGGAGCGCTGGTTAATTTCTCTATTCTGTATCCTAACGGATCTGTATATACGAATGGTTCTGCCTTATCGAACTATACTTTTACGACTGATGCAAATGGTGCCTTTTATTCGCGAAGTGACTATTATACTGCTGCTGTTAATGTGACTGCCCCGCTGACCGCCAATACGTATACTTTGCGAGCCGAGTATAGAGATTTGAACAATAATCTTTCGGTTTCTGGGGTTGAGATTTCTGTGGTAAATGAGTCTATTGATACGTTGCGGGTGAGAACCGATAAAGCATCTTATAATCCTTCTGAAACTGTTTTAGCTGAGATTGAGGCGGTGCGGTCAGTTGGAGATAGTGTTGTGTATGTGGCTAATGTTTCGATTAATGGAAGCCTGCTTAACGGTTCTAAGTATTCATTGCAAAGTTTTAATTGCACCACAGGAACCAATGGAAAATGCACGGTTTCGCTTACTGCTCCCACTACTTATGGGGATTATTTTGTAGAGGTTGGTAATTTTAAGACCTTTAGTTCTTTTTCGGTTGTACCCTTTTCTTTTATTGTTTTTATGAAGGATGATCTAGGGAGTTTTAAAAATATTTTTGCTTTGGGAGAAAAAGCAAGTGTTGAGGTTAATATATTGAATGCTTCAAGTTCTGACAGCTATACTTTTTCAGGTTATATTGCTGATGCGGCAGGGAGTTCTGTCAAGTCAATCAGTTCAACAACACTGAACAGCACCAATTCTTTTAAAAATAGTTTTGTTTTTACTGTTGATAGTATAACGTTTAGTTATGGAACGTATCTAGCTTATCTTACTGTTTCAAAATCAGGGGATGGAAGCATAAGTTCCACTGCGTCGTTTCAAGTGCAAGATTGGATGCTATCTTTGAGCAAAAAGTCTTCTGGATCTGGATTTGAATATGAATACAGTGCTTTTCCGAACAAAACATTGAGGTTTGAGGCTTTGCCGAGCTATAGAACAAACGGTTCGATCATTCAAAATGTAAGCTCTTCATCGTTCAGTATTCTTTTAAAGGATTCCTTGCATAATATTATAACTTCTTCGAATGTTACTTGGAACTCTACCTGCGGGAGTTCTGGGTGCTATGAGTTTAATATAACTTCTCCAACTATTGTTGGAAAATATATTCTTTCGACGACGCTTTCTTATTCCGGTGATAGTCAGACGGAGACCAAAGTTATCAATGTTATTTCAGGTGTTATGTCTGCCCAGTCTACGGATAAAGATGGGAGTTTGAAAGAGTTGTTTGGCACTAATGAATATGTGTATCTTTCTTTGTCGGCCTATAATCAGACGAGCAATGGTTTCAATTTGTCGGATGCTGAGGTGTTTGTGGTGAGTTTCATGAATGGAACAGAATTTAACTATACACAAGTTAGTAATTTTAGCGCCGTTAATGCGTCAACCAATGCTTCTGAGTGGGCGTGGAATGCTACTTTGCAGAGGATCAAACTTGATGTTCCTAAGGCGGGCGGCGTTTATACGGTCTTTCTTTTTGGCAACAATAGAACCCTTGGAGCGCAGACACGATTCATTGTGAATCCCTTTGACTCTTGTATTTCGGCGAAGAATACTCCAGGTACCGTTAGTTCGGGTTATTATTACGTATGGCAGTTTAAAACTTCTGATACTATTTATTTCGAAATTAAACTTACTCAGGCAAATAACCCACTTGGTCGCGCGAGCGCGGCCAATGCTACCAATAGCAGTACGTTTGGTATGGGTTCGGCTTGTACCATCGATACTGCCACTAAACAGGTTGTCAGTAATGCAACTATTTCAGTGGTGAATGTGAAAAATCTTGAATCTGGCGCTTCACAGGGAATTAATGTAACTGATACTGTATGCCAGGCAAGTGATAGTTCTGGAGCGTATTCGTGTACTGTTAAGCCTTATTCGAAGTGGGCGGGTGGAGTGAATATTGTTGCCTTTAACGTTGTTGGGCAGGATGGTTCATCAGCGGTGCTTTATAGTAATTTTGAGTCTCGTGCATTTTATCTTTATGGTTATAGCTCAAATTGGCAAAATAGCCCCGATAGCACTGTTACGTTGAATTTGCAGCTGTATGAAGCAGGCACTAATTGGTGGAGCACTTCAGGTGGTTCAGGAGGCATAAGCGGAACGGTGGCTGTGAAGCGGGTTGAGTATATGGGAAGAAATGGTGAATGGCAATGGCCTCCCGTTGATTACGGGTATAATTTGACTAATGTAAGCTCGTCAACTATTACGTCTGGTACTGGGTCCATTAGTTTACCTCCATCAAATGCACCCGGAGGATCATGGAAAACAGGTAATTACAGGGTCGTGTTGCAGGCGACCAAGACAGCGACTGGGGAGACGGATTATGGGTATGCATGGTTTTCTGTGAAGCTGTGGGATGTGTATGGCTCTCCTGTTGAGTGTCTCTCAACGGGATGTAGTTATAAGAGTTACTTCAATTCGAAGGAAAATATTACACTTTTTGTCAAAATATCAAAGGCTGGAGGGTATAATTATAATTATGCTGGTGGGGAAGGTATTTACGGGAATGTGACGGTCAAGGTGAAGAAGATAGAAGAATGCAAGAGTTGGCCATGCAAGGAACTTAATTCTACTTATTATACCGCTGGCAGTATTAATGTGAATGCATCTAGCTCATGGTATTGGAACGCTGATTCAGTAAATGAAAGCAAGTATCTTCTTCAGATAAATAGAACGCTGGGAACGTGGAATACGGGATGGTATAATGTGGTGTTAGATGTCAATGGCACCGATACGGGCTATGCGTGGTTTAACGCCATTGCATTCTATGTTGATGTGCAGCCAACCAATGTTTCGGGGAGTGCTTGGAAATACACTATTCGAGGTTCTCAGCCGATGTATTTCAATGTAACCACTACTAAGAGTTATAAATGGAATTCATACGGGGGTGTGCGGTATAATAGTTCTGATTATATCAACGCTACCATTGACAGCGCTGTTCTCAGGTTGTGGGACTATCAGACTCAGAAATCGAGGGAATTTACTTATCCAAGTTCTTTCAATATATCTTCTAATATTACCGGTAATACATTGATTAATCTGACGTACAATAATGGCAGTTGGCCGACTGGCTATTATTGGGGAGAGTTGACGTTGAAAAATAGTGATAATGAAAGTTCGACCGGGTGGATGTGGTTTAGTGTGCAGCCTTTTAGAGTGAGTGTTTCTTCAACTAGTTATAACATAGATAGTGATCAGTGTGTTAATAGCTCGCTTGTTATTTATGATTCTGATTGGAGTACATCGACGCCATTATCTGGTAATTACTCTATTACGAGTGTGTATGAAGATATATGGGGCGGTTCTTCAAATAGTCGTGTGACCTATACTAATTACACTAGTTCTAGTTTTAAGGATTCACTTAATACTACTATTTGTCCTAATGATGGGCAATGGTCATCAGGGAACTGGGGTGGATATCATTCTCTCAATGTGGTGGTAAAAGATAATGCAGTAAATGATTCTCAAACAGGCTGGTTGTCTTTTAAGACTGTTCCTTTTCTAGTTAGTTGGATACCTAGCAGCCTTGGAAGTACGAGAACCAATGCAAATATTAATGTGATCGTTAATCTTAATAAATCTAATGGCACAGCTACTACGGGCAATCTTACTCAGGTATATCAATGGAGATATGATAATTATCAGAGTACGAGAGAAGAGTACCGATTTACGGTAAACTCGTCTGGCGTCTTTTGTGACTCTGCTTCATCTTCACAGTGCACGGTTAATAGGACTGCAAATGTGACTATTTATGCTCCGTCTAATGGCTGGAAGGTGGGCTATAATTATTTGCAGGCGTTTTGGGCTAAAGAAAGTGATGCGACGGCAAAGGTAGAGGATTGGAGCGGTATTTACTTTGAGGGTAGGGAATTGTATAACGGCTATTTCACTAATTCAAATGCCAGTGATAGCTGGAAATATGATTTTGCGCAGAATGAGAATATTACTATTAAATTGACTGTGCAGAATTCTGATTATACAGCAGCTTCTAGCCTTAGTATAACTAGTGTTCAGTATGCGTTATCACAAAACTGCTGGACTGAGGCGTGCAGGGTGTATAGCGCGGCCAGTTATTCTCCGACGACCACCAATGCCAGTGGCGTAGCTATTTTACAATTGGCGGTTCCAAGCACCAATTGGACGAAGGGAACATACGCTATAAAGGCGGTGGTTGGCGGCATTACTGTAACGGGAGGCACTGTTCGAGTTAAGGACTTTACGGTTCCTAACATAACTTTGAGTGTGCCGGTGAATAATGCAACCTATGGTACGACGTTGTCGTTTAGCGCCTCAACTGTTAAATCAGCGACCTGTTCTCTTTCAGTTGTCAATTATGATAACTTTTATAATTGGTATTGCGGTGGTTGGAACTCATCTAATGGTACCATTACTGCACAGACTGTCGGTGCTTGCAATTCAACCAACTATCTCTATAATGGATCTTTATACATAAGTGAATATATATCTTCTACGTATCATTCGTATTATGATGGTGTTAATAGCTCGTATTGTTATCTTTCTGGTTCTAGTTCGACTTGTTATGGACCACACACCACCCGAACAGGGACCTATGTAAGTACTGGTGGGACATCACATAGTTATACTCTTAATCTTACTGGGCTTCCTACTCAGCATTATGGAGCATATACTTCTTGTTATGACGAAGATTATAATAACGCACAAGTACTTGCGGCGTTTAAGGTGAACAATTCAGCATGATGAAACGAACATTGTTGGCGATGGGCGCATTTTTACTGGCTTTAGTTTTACCTTTTTCTTTGGTAACGGCTGTTGCCAATTTTCAGCTGACGAGCTTTACTTGTTCGCCTTCTGAGGTAGTTCTTAATTCGGCCTTTTCGTGTTCGGCGACTATTCAGAATTCAGGTGATGCGTCTGGAACTGTTAACACCGCAACTCTTTATCCTGATTCAAGCAATTGGCTGGAAAGTTCAAGTTATCCACAATCGTATGGACAGTCCGTTAGCGCAGGTAATAGTTTTACCGTAACCTTTTCTGGCTTGCGAAGTACTAAGACGGGCGTTAATGGTTTTTCGAGGATTATGCTCGATTCGGTTACCGATACCTATGTTGCTGATAATAATGAAGAAGTTAATAGTATTAGTGTTGCGGTAAGTGTTAGCAATGCTGCTTCTAGCGCCGCTATGGGCGGAACGGTCGTTAGTACTTCGGATATAACGGCGGGGGGAGAGATTGACGTGTCTCTTACGTTTACGAGCACTTCTGGGGGGTGTTCTATTGGAAGCCAGACTAATCCGAAGAGTATTACCGGGATGACCGACGGCAGTTCTCAGTCTCGGACGTTTACGATAACTCAAGGGACGACGGGGAATTGCGTGTATAGCATTTCTGCGGCTGCTACGGGATCGGGGGGTGTGGCATCTGACACTGATTCGGTTTCGAGCACTATTACGTGTACCAATTGTCCAACTTCGAGTAGCAGTAGCTCGAGTGGGGGTGGCTCGAGCGGTGGTGCTGGAAGCGGTGGGGGAGGTATAGCTAAAACCTATCTTGTTGGTGCTTTGACTTCGAGTAGGTTGCTTGAACTTCTTGCGGGTGAGCGAGCGCAGTTTATAGTTGGGGGAGAGAATCATACTCTGACTTTGAAGAGCAATACTAATTCTTCCGCAGTTATTGAAGTCGAGAGCGAGAAGCAAACCCTTACTCTTGCACTTTTGGAAGAGAAGCAGCTCGATATAACTGCTGATGGCATTTCTGATATATCAATTACATTACAAAGTATAAACCCGAGCACCAATAAGGTAGGTATTCTTCTTGCACCTCTTGTGGGGGGCGGTAGTGCTGCTGGTGGTTCGAATGGGGAAGACGACGGTGGGGATGGTGTGAAACTGGCTCCCTTTTTGCCTGAGCTTTCACGGACTGGTCTATATGTACTTTTAGGTGTGGTCGGAGTTATTGTGCTTGTTTCTGGAGTGGTGTTTTTTGTTAGTTGGAAGAGAAGAAAACAGCGTTGGGGTGTACGATGATGTCTCGTACTGAGAAAATCGCTCTGTCAGTCTTTGTTGTTTCGCTTATTATATTTTGTTTTCTGCTCGTTAGCCTTTTTGTTCAGCGTACTTCTGTTGGATTGGTGGTGAGTGATGAGCAAGAGGAGGTGCGGGAAGAGGTATTATCCGCTGGCGGGACATGTGCTGATTCTGATGGGAAAAACTACGGTGTTCGGGGCAGTGTGCGGTTTTGTGAGGGTGAGATTTGTAGTGATTATGTGGATGGCTGTTCTGGAACATTGTTGACTGAATGGTATTGCGATGATGGAGTGCAATCAGTTTCATATGGTTGTTCGCTTATGTGTAGTTTGGGAGCATGTGTGGATGCAGTTACCCGTTTTAGCTCTAGTGGTTCTGGAAGTAGTTCTGGGGGTGGAGGCGGGGGCAGTTCAGGAGATAGCGTGGGTTCGAGTAGTGTTAGTGGGCAGACGTTTGCTCTTGGTGCTCTGGATTCCGAGCAAACGCTTGAACTTGCTGTTGCTGATGTGATGCAGTTTGCCGTTTTGGGAACGACGTATTCTCTCAGCCTCTCTAGTAAAACTCCTAGCGAAGCTGTATTTTTTTCGGGAAGTCAGTCGTATAGTATTACTGTTGGTACTTCGCAGGATTTGGACTTAAATGGTGTTGGGGGCAGGGAAGTAACACTTAAGGTTAAATCTATTAATGTTATTACTAACAAGGTAAAAGTTATTTTGACTCCTTAATCTCTTTGTTGTCCATTTCGAATATATATTCCATAATGGCATCCATTTCTCTTTGTCTTGTTCCTAGTAGATTGACTATACATCTGTCAGGTCTAACAAGCAGGTAAAAAAGGCCAATTCCTGTTTGGGGATAGTGGTAGGTGAGGCCTTCTTTTGCGGAAGCGGATGAAACGTCTCCTTTTCCGTAAGCTCTTTCTGTATTACATTCGCTTGGACAGCTCATCTTTTCTAATTGCAGGGGAATATCAATTAGGGCAAAGTCGTTAAACCTCCGAGGCATATAGATTCCCTTTGGTGGTCCGAAGTACACGGTTCTACCCATTGTTTCTTCTCTATCTTAGGGTTTATAATCTTTTCTCGTATTTTTTATACGTCAATTACGAATAGTGCAGTCCAGCCCTTTGGGGTCTTTTTAATATCCATTTCGGCGTACGTTGCCGCTTTGAGTTGATCGAGAGGGTAGTTTGAGGCGGTATCTCCGGTGAGTTCTGCGGTGAGATTGAAACCGCGCATTTGCACGCTTGCTTTTGCAGGGATGAAATTTTCTGCATCTATGAGATAGATAAGCTCATCGATGAAGTTGTAGAGGAGGGAAGGGTAATCGGAACCTGAGACGGAGATAGTTTTTCCTTTGGTTGTTTTTATTGGTTCTTGATGGTTGAGGTGAGCGGCGAGGGCTTTCACTATTTCTTCGAAAAGAGCATCAAGGGTTTTTGCCTCTACTTTTAGTTTGATGTCTGCAGTGTGTTCGAGGAACTCAAACGTCATAAGGGTAAGAGGTGGGAGGGTTATAAATATCTTTATAAAGTTATTTTAGATAGAGTGGTATGCGAGCTGTGGTGGTTATTTCAGTTTTTATTGTGTTAGTGGCTGTTTTATTTTCAGCGTCGTTGCTATGGGTGTATTATCCTTCTTCTCCTGGGGAGTTTGCTTCGTATAGCTTTTCTGAGAACCAATCTAATGGGGGTTTGCAGTTTTATCCTACTATGCGTTATAAGGACTCAGTTATTAGTTATAGTTTTGAGAGTGCGTGTGGGGAGCAGAAAAAGACGGATGTGGTGGGCGCTTTTTCTTTATTAAGTGAACGAACTTCTCTGGAGTTTAGAGAGCTTTCCCGAGGGGGAGAGATATCCTTTCTATGTTCTAAATTAGCACCTGAAGCAAGTCAACCGAGACACTTTGTTGCTGGAGAAGGTGGACCGAGGGAAATTGTGAATACAACGCAATTTGCGGTGATTCTATCGGGAAGGGTATCTCTCTTTAGAACTGATAGTTGTGATGAACCAGTGATTGCGTTACATGAGATATTACATGCGTTGGGATTTGATCATCAGCAAGATAAGATGAGTGTTCTTTATCCTGTTACCGATTGTAAACAGGAATTGAAGGAGGAAATTGTCCAAGAAATAAACAGATTGTATGCTTTTCCTTCTGAGCCTGATTTGGTCATTGAAGAGGTTAGTGCTAATAAGACGGGGAGATATATTTCGTTTATAGTGAGTGTGGGTAATCAAGGATTACAAGATGCTTCCCCAGCTACTCTTGAGTTGATTGTTCGAGGGGAAATGATAAAAGAATTTACTTTGGGGAGTTTGGCACTAGGAACTAAGAAACATTTGACGGTGCAGAATGTACGTATTCCTTCGGATACTACCCATATTGCATTTAAGATTAGCTCTTCTGGTTCTGAATTGTCAAGTAGTAATAATCAGGTGAGTTTATCGCTTGCATAGGGGAATGTTTAAATAGCTCGTTGTTTTTTGTAGAACATGGCTGAAAAAGAGGCAGTCATCAAAGAGAAAGTCGAGGAGGCAGGTATCTTTGACTTTGCCGGATTGTATGGATTTGCCTATTCATGGCTTGTTTCTCAGGAAGACTATGGACTAGTTGAAGAGAAGTACTCTGAGAAAGTTTCTGCCGCTGAGAGAGATTTGGAGATTGAGTGGAAGGCGAGTAAAAAATTATCTGATTATTTCAAGATTGAGTTGGGAATGAAGTATAACGTGAGTAAAATGAGTGAAGTTGAAGTTGAGATTGATGGAGTGAAGAAGAAGATGAATAAAGGAAGGGTGATTATTGAATTAAAGGGGACGTTAATTCGTGATCCTGAAAGTAAATGGGATGCTAACCCCTTGTATAAATTTTTTAGGGAAGTATATGATAAATATGTGGTTCCTCAGCGAGTTGATGCTTCGCGGGATAAGGTTATGTCTGATGTGATTACACTAAAAGATTCTATAAAGGCCTTTTTGGATTTATCGGGGAAGAGAAGGTAAACATCATATAAATCTTTATATATTGCATGGGCTGTGTTTTGTTATGAGGCGTTATTTACTTGTTTTTGTGTTTCTCTTTTTTGTAGCTGGTGCTTCTGCCTTGACTATTAGGGAATCCGATGAGCGACCAGTTGTCATTTCTCAGGTGTCTACTCCCGCAGTATACCATCTTGAGATTGATAGTGAGGCGGCTCAGAGTGTTGAACTATATTCTTTGATTGGGGTGTCGATGAGTCCCAAAGGCACGTTTGATTTACAACCTGGGAATAACAGCGTTGAGGTTCGGGCTTATTTGCCTGAGGGGCTTCGTCGAAGACCGGGCATTGTTGCTTTTTCGTATGAGTTGAAGGGTTCTGTATCGGGTATTACTAAAGGAAAGTTGTTTGCTGAGATAGTTGATTTGGAGGAGTCGTTGGAGTTGGAGACTCAGCATCTATTGCCTGGAGATAGTGAGGGGATAGTGGTGCTTAAAAATCTGAAGGGTGCACAGTTTGATGATCTCACTCTTTCGGTTTCTTCCCTTTTTTTTGAGGGAAGTTCTAATTTATCTTTATCACCGTTTGGAGAAGCAACTCTTCGCATTCCCATTACTAATAGCGAGATAAAAGAAGTGGTTGCTGGACCGTATGTAGTAAAAGGAATTGTGACGGTCAACGGGAAGAAGTTTAATCTTAATGGCGTTATTGATTATTTAGAGAAGGAAGGTATTTCAGTTAGTAGTGAAACCAGTGGATTTTTAATTCGGAAGACGAATATTACTAAACTTAATGAGGGAAATAAGGTGAGTATTGCTTCTATTGAAGAAACAAAAGATATATTTTCTCGTTTGTTTAGTGCTTATTCTATTGAGCCCCAGACGACTGAGCGGAAAGGTATTATGGTGTATTATACGTGGCAGAAGGAATTAAAGCCTAATGAATCGTTTAGTGTGGGGATAACTACTAATTATACGCTACCCTTTGTGTTTTTATTATTGGTGCTCTTTTCAGGATTTTTTGCTCGTCTGTATTTCAGGACGGCAGTTGTTGCTGAAAAACAGGTTTCGTATGTGAAGACTAAGGGAGGAGAATTTGCACTTAAAGTTGTTTTAACTATTAGGGCGAAGAAGTCAGTTGATCAGTTGGTAGTTAGGGATCAGTTGCCTGTTTCTACAAGCCTATATGAACAGTTTGGAACTAAACCCGATGCGATAGCTGGTCGTTCGCTTCAGTGGAAAATTCACTCATTAGGGAAGGGGGAGTCTCGAGTTATTAGTTATATCTTTTATTCTAGTTTACGGGTCGTGGGGTCATACGGTCTACCCCCTGCACACGTGAGCTTTGTGAGAAATGGTAAGCATGAACATGTTAGTTCTAATAGCGCTTTTTTTATGAGTGAAACGATGAAGACGAGCTGGAGTTAGAGCGGCTTAAATAATTCTCTTCTTACGTTTTCTAGTTCTCTTATTTTTAGTGCGACTTTTTTTTGGTAATCATTGAATTCCTCAGGCTTTGGTGTTATTTTTGGAACATTATATTTTCTTTTTAGTTCTGATACTTTTTCTCTTATTGAGATGCAGTTAGCTCTTATTTTTTTGTGTGCTATCATGAATTGTTGAGTAATTATAGAATCTCTTTCTGTATAATATCCTTCCTTTGGAGTCTTTTCATTTTCTATTTCTTGCAATACTATATCTGTTGCATCGGTCAATGTATTTCGCGCTCGATAGAGTGCATGTCTGATTTCCGTCCAATCGCTATACAGCGTGTCCTTTAATACTAGAAATCCTATTTGCATTGGTTCCGATCTATCTTTGATATGTGTTTGAGTGTATGCTCTGGCTGTTCTTAGATATTGTCTTGCGTAGAAATTGTTTGGCTGGAGTATCGATGCTTCGTCATTTCCTCTTTCAGGATTAACTCTCGGTGCGAGATCTCTTGCAAAATTTGCAGTTATATATTTGGAAGGTATCTCTTTTCTAACTTCTCCTACGCAGCTTATTATGAACTGATCGTGCTCTGCTAGGACTCTATCAACTAGGTTTCTAACTGGTTGTTCTTGATCCCAGAGTCTATTGTCTTTTATTTCTTCTGCCATTTATTATTGTTTTTACAAAGCTTTTTAAAACCTTTTATTGTTGTGATAGTACCCCCTATAGCTCAATGGTAGAGCACTCGGCTGTAGATATGTGGCACGGACAGTCTGTGAAAGATGGAATGATGTGTGAGAAGCGCTTGTTCGTTAGAATGAGTGGGTTTGGCAGAACCCGAGGCATCCAAGTTCGATTCTTGGTGGGGGGATCTAAAAAATTATATAAACTCTGTATTCTCTTAGATTTTATGGAATATAATATTATTGTAGAGAAGGGAGAAGACGGCTATTTTATATCTGAGGTAGTTGAGCTTCCCGGGTGTCATACACAAGGAAAGACGATGAAGGAACTTCTAGAGAATACTAAAGAAGCAATTTCTCTTTATATTGAAGAGTAGGTAGTCTGAGAGAGAGTTTTGCAAAGCTTTTAAAACGGTCTTTTTCATGTATTTCTATGCATAATAGGTATTCACACAGAGCAATTGCATTCCTTACTGTAGCAATCATACTTATGAGTGTCTGGTTTTTTTGGGATACCTACACGACTGGACGAGCTATTGACGCTGAGCGTTCTTTAAGTGGTACAGGGCAGGCCATTTTTGCTATACCTCGATTTAGGGAGGTGCCTGTCACGTACTCGTTTGTGGAAAATACTCAGGAAAATGAGAGAGAGTGTTTTTCGTATGAGCGAGATAGAGTAAGACTGGCTTTTGAGGTTTTGGAGAATGAAACTGACGGAGCGGTACGCTTTAGTGAATCAGAGAATGGAAGGATTGAGGTGCGTTGCTATGTACTTAAATCTGAAGGGTATCATCTTGTTTCGGGAGAGGGATCATCTACAGTTATTGGAGGAGAGATTGTGGGCGGTACACTGCGATTATATACGACTAGAAATTGTGGGGTATGGCCAGATGTGGAGATACATGAACTACTTCATATTTTTGGTTTTGGGCATATCGATGATAGAACTAGTATTATGTATCCTGAGCAATTGAAATGTGATTTGGGAAGCGTTGATGGGGAGATTGTGCAGGAATTGAAGGAAGTGTATGGATAGATTAAAAAAGAGAGCTTTGCTGGTAGTGGCATGAGGTGGAGTGTTGAGAGGAAGAGGATTTTGGTGGTGATTGTGTTATTTCTTGCTGCTTTTTTTTCATTTAAGCGGGATGATGCGGCTTCTTCGTTGTTGGCGCTTGCTTTCTTGATTGCTGGGTTGTATGGTGTTATTTGTATACGAAAGAAGGTGACGTTTATTTGGGATAGCCCTAAGAAACGATGATGAAAAAGCCAGATAAGAGGGAGGTACGTATTGAACCCTTATTTCGCGCAACATTTAAATAGATGTTTTCTTTTTGGTGGGGATGGCGCCACGTAAAGAAGACGATGGAGACGACCCTGACGACGAGGACTCGGACGACGAGGACTTCGATGAAGAGGAAGAAGAAACCGAGGGTTTCTAACTGGGGTGTTTAATTATTTTTTATTCTATTCTTTTTTTAACTCTAGTAGCTATATGCTTAAAAGCTATTTTGTTTTCTTTTTTTGATGGGAGAAGTGCCTTCGGTTGTTTCTGGTAGTGTTTCTCGTAGTTTGGGCAGAGAGGCGCAACGAAATACTATTCTTGCTGCTAAGGTAGTTGCAGATATAGTTAGAACCACTCTGGGACCCAAGGGGATGGATAAACTACTGGTTGATAGCAGCGGAATAGTATCGGTCACGAATGATGGGGCGACGATATTACAGGAATTGGCTTTAGATCATCCTGCTGCAAAGTTATTGGTTGAAGTGGCACAGACCCAGGAGAGAGAAGTTGGGGATGGTACGACGAGCGTGGTGGTGTTGGCCGGAGCGTTATTAGAGCGAGCAGGGTTGTTGCTTGATCAGCGAGTACATCCTACTGTTATTATTGCTGGGTATCGAAAGGCGTTGACACAGTCGCTGCAGCAGCTCCCCTTGCTTGGAAGGGATGTTCATTCCTCGGCTATTTTGAAACAGTTGGCGATGACAGCTATGACTGGGAAGGGAGCTGAAGGAATGCGGGAGGAACTTGCTGATCTGTTGGTTCGTGCGGTGGAGACGGTGGGCACTACACAATTGGATCGATCATTGGTTTCCTTTGTTTGTTTTTCTGGCTCTTCGGTAGGAGGTAGTTCCTTACTTTCGGGTGTGGTTATTGATAAGGGGAAAGTGCATCAAGGGATGCCTTCTTCAGTCTCAGAGGCAAAAGTGTTGCTGTTAGATATACCGTTAGAATTTAAGTCTCCAGAAACGCAGACGAGTCTTTCTTTGACGAGCCCTGAGCAGTTGGAACGATTTGTGGCTTCTGAGACAGACTATATTCGCTCGCTGGTTGATCGTATTGTTGCTTCGGGGGCGACAGTGGTGTTTTGTCAGAAGGGCATTGATGATGTGGCACAGTATTATCTTGCTAAGGCTGGTATTTTTGCTTGTCGTCGTGTATCAAAATCTAGTATGGAACATCTTTCGAAAGCTACGGGGGGTGCGATTGTTTCTTCAATTGATGATATTCCTCAGGCGGTGTTTGGATACGCTGGTTTGGTGGAGGAGGTGGTTCATTCTGGAGAGCAGTATGTGGTGGTGACTAAATGTAAAAACCCCCAGATTGTGACGATTGTGGTGCGTGGAGGTACTGAGCATATTGTTGCTGAAACCGAGCGAGCTTTACAGGATGGACTTGGCGATATTGTGGCTGCGGTGAGTCAGGGGAAGATTGTTGCTGGAGGAGGAGCGGTTGAGGTTGCATTAGCACGTCATCTGCGGGGATATGCTAGGAGTCTGAGTGGCAGGGAACAGATGGCGGTTGAGCAGTTTGCTTACGCACTTGAGGTTATTCCTGAAGCGCTTGCTGAGAATGCAGGTTTAGATCCGTTAGATGTGTTGGGAGAGTTGAAGCGAAGGCATGAACATGGCTCTGTTTCTGAAGGATTGAACTTATTGTCGGGGAACATTGAGGATTGTTTTTCTGCAGGGGTTATTGAGCCGATGCGTGTCAAAGAGCAAGCGCTTCGCTCGGCGACTGAAGTGGCTACGATGCTTTTGAGAATTGATGATGTGCTGGTGTGCGCACCCAAACCGCAGCAGAAAGAAGTGTTGGAGTAATCTTTAAATAAGCTTCAAAACTTCAGGTTTAGAGCGCCCGTAGTATAGTGGTAGTACGCCTCGTTGCCAACTACAACCTTTAAGAAAGGTTCTAGGAGTCCAAAACGGATTCAAACAACCTTTAAGAAAGGTTCTAGGAGTCCAAAACGGATTCAAACAACCT
>Ga0209542_10010882_pt1 | contig 16273 bp, 15 predicted proteins | sample RifCSPhighO2_01_FD_184028 | JGI IMG/M metagenome (GOLD analysis project Ga0209542, IMG submission 184028) | Soil microbial communities from Rifle, Colorado - Rifle CSP2_plank highO2_0.1 (SPAdes) (version 2) | ecosystem: Environmental > Terrestrial > Deep subsurface > Rock core/Sediment ...
TATAAGATATTTCAAAAAATTTCTTTGCTTCAACCTCTCCAAGCAATTTCTCCATTCTTTTTATAAAGTTTTCTTTTGGGGGAAATTTCTCTTTCAAGTAATTAGAGTAATCATTTGTTGACATAGTCATTTTAAGAAAAGCTAACATAAAAATGTTTTGGAAGAGAAGTGGATAAAACAATTAAAGGAATTGTTTATGATTTCTTATCTGAAAATAATTTCCCAATCCATCGTAACTATAAATAGCATAAACCTATGAAACTTTCGAGATATTATATATAATGCTCCTTCATTCTTTTTATCATTTTTTATATTATTTAATAGTTTTTTATTTTGTATATTTAACTATATTACCCAAATTTTTATTAATGTATAAATACTTAAATTTTTATGGATTCTAATGAACAAAGAAGTGTGCATAGGATAATTATAAATTCAATTAGAATTATACTCTTATTGTTTTTTCTTTTTTCTCTTAAAGGAAATGCTATACTCATGCAGGTTGTTTCTCTTATAGGGCTTTTTATTACATTTATTCCATTTATCTTTCAGAAGTATTTTGGGATTAATATTCCTGCAAGATTTGAGATTATAACTTTATTATTTGTTTATGGAATATTATTTGTCAGTGAGGTTAGATCATTTTATAATGTTTGGTGGTGGGATATCTTGCTTAATTTTTTTGCTTCTGTTGCACTTGGTTTTATTGGGCTATCAATAGTGTTTGTTTTGTACAGAACTAAGAGATTGAATACAACTCCTGAAGTTATAGCTATATTAACTTTTTGTCTGGCTTTTTCTGTTGGTGCTTTATGGGAGATTTTTGAGTATACCCTTGATACTTTGTTTGGGTCAGGTCTTCAGCAATCTTTATTTGATACTATGGAGGATTTAATGGTGAATACTATCGGTGTTTTATTTGTATCCGTATTTGGATATATTTTTATTAAGAGAGAAAAATTTGTTTTAATCAGCACTCTGCTTTCTTCATTTGTTGAAAAGAATGTATGGAGAGTTAGTCTTGAAAGTGAGAAAGAAAGACAAGAAAGAAAATTAAGAGAATTGATAAACATAGGCGAAAATGAGAGAATAGAGTTAAAGTCTAGTTTTAGAACAAATCTTCATACAAAAGAATTTGATAGGAGAATAGAGCATGCAATGCTTAAAACTATTACTGCTTTTTTGAATACAAAAGGAGGAGAACTATTGATTGGAGTAAGTGATGGAGGACATATTCTTGGACTTGAGGATGATAATTTCCAAAATAACGACAAAATGATGCTTCATCTTACAAATTTGTTAAAGACACATATTGGAAATGAATTTTTGCCATTCATTAAAACAGAAATTATTGAATTTGATGAAAAAAAAGTATTACTTATTACGTGTAAGGAGAGTAAAAATAGAGTTTTTTTGAAGATTGGTGGAGAAGAGGAGTTTTATGTAAGAAACGGCCCTTCAAGTGTTAAACTTGAAGGAAGCTCCTTAGTAGATTATATCCGGCATAAGTTTGGAGAGAAAGAATAATCTAAAACAATTTCTTCTGGCTATGACCTTCTAAAATCTCTTTTACATTAACATTAAAAACTTCAAATATATTTTCAACTGCTGGGAGAACTTGATTGTTTAGATAATATTCAATATTGTATTCTGCCTTTTCATCTGGAAGATATACTTTGTCTCCTATTTTTTTTCCTTTTGTTGAATTTTCTCCAATAAAGTAAAATATTATCATCCCAGGATTTATATGAAGACCTCTTTCTTCCATTTTTTTTGCTGCAACCACATGTGGTCCAGTAGATATATAATCTTTTATTGATCTTTTAAGCTGAGTTCTTATGATTAAATCCTCTTTTTTAATTTCTCTCTTTTTTAATTTTTCAACAACTTCTCTCAATACTTTTAAGGCTTTTTTTTCATTTCCATCTTTTAATACACTAATTAAAATTTCATTCTGCAGATTTCTTGCTAATTTACACCAGTCTCTTCTCACTGTTTCAAATCCTCTTATTTTAAAATTTCCTGATTCACTTAATAGAGCATATTTCTTTTTTGCCCCAGCTGTCATAGATCTTTTAGAAACAAAAAGTCCTCTAGGATAAAAATCTTCTAAATCAAGCTCCATTATTCCTGGAAGATTAGAATTTATCTTTTCTAATAGATTAATAATCTCTTTATTTGTTTTTTTTCCTTGCAAGAATGCAATTGAATCTGTATCACTATAAATTACATTATGACTTTCTTCTTTTATTTGTTCAATTGTTTTTTTTATAAAATCTCTTGAAATTGCCGTTGCACTAGCTCCCGCTTCTCTACAATAATATCTTGCTCCAAAGAAACTCTGATAACCATAACTTGCATTTGCTAAAAGTTTATATGCATTGCTTCTCGCTTTAGTTAGTGGATTTTTATTTTTAGAATATTCAATCTTATACTTTTTTCTAAGGTTAATTATTTCATTTAGCATCTCTGGGAAGAAACCATTTTCCTTAGAAAAATAGTATTTTTTATTACTTCCTTCTATGTTTACTTCTAAAGTATTTTTCTCGTTTTTTTCTCTGTAAGTTGATCTTGATAAATTATATGAGACTATTATACTTGGCCAAAAACTTGTAAAGTCAAATATTACTATTTTTTCATATAATCCTGGTTTTGGTTCAAGTACAAATGCTCCTTCGTAGCTTCCAAGTTCCCTACGTGAGCCCATTTCTTCATGTAATGGTCTTTTTTCAGCTATTTCATTGAATCTATCAAGGTTGTGAAGAAGATAATTTTCAACATGTGTTGCCATTCTATCTCTTGTTATATCAAATAACGGTTCTTTTATTATTCTTGTAAATTCATAAATATCGGGCCATATTTTTTCAGCAAGCTTATATGTAACTTTTGCATCCTGCAAATTATAGGAAAAGAAATCTTTCCAATCAGATTCTTTCATGTCTTTTAATTTGTCAAAATCAAATTTTTCTTTTCCTTCACCAATTAGTTCTTGTGCAACGTCTCCTAGACCCAATGTTTCTGATTGCAAATATTGGGAAAATACAGCATCTATAAATCTATAAAGGTCTATATGAACAATTCCAGCTATTTTTCCTGAACTAATTCTTCCTCTGGAGAATATCGGACCTTTTTTGTCTATTCCTAAAAGTAATTTCATTTTTTCTTTTTCTGAAGCTGCCTTTAGATAGGGCAAATCAAAACCGTCTGAAAAATACCCTGTTAAAATATCTGGATCATAAGAGTTAACATATTCTGCAAACTTTTCAATCATTTCTGCCTGATTTTTAAATATTTCAACATATTCTTGTGTTTGAGTAATCTTTTTCCATGTTAAAACTTTTTTCATATTTTTTCCATATAATGAAATCATTAGAATATCTCCTTTTCCAAGTTCTATATCAGTTGTTTCAATATCATATGCTAAGATTTTTGGTTCAAATTTTTCATCTTTTTCAATTTCTTTTATGCTTTTTGCATAAAAACATTTGTCCAAGCTAATTGCATCAGCTATGCCTCCAAAATCTTCAATTCCTAAATTATCTGCTTTAACAGTATACCATTTTAATGGTTCAACTTTTTTTTCTTTAATATATTTTGTAATTAAAGGAATATCATATTCTCTTCTAGCTTCAATTTCTTTAAGATCTCCTATCTCTGAAGCTATTTCATGAGCATCTTTATGGTTTGTTACAAATACTTGTATTGATTTTACTTTTTTTCCTAAGAAATTTTTATCTTGAATCTTGGTTTTTGTTACTTTAGACTCTCTTCCTTTGCTTTTAATATTTATCTTAGAAATTTTTTCAGCTATTTTTTCAGCTATTTTCTCATCTTGATTTTTTAGGATTACCCAAAAATTTGGCTCGTATGAATCTACAACACAAATTTTTTCTCCTTTTTCTGTTCTTCCAATTAACCTAATATAATTCTTCCCATCAAAATCAAAAGAATCGTAGTCAATTGGTATAAATTTAAACTCCATATTATAACCAAATAAAATTGATTTATATTTGTTTGGAAAGTTCTTCCGATAATCTTATTAATTTCTTTTTGTTTAAAGTTTTATGGGAATTCAAATATCTGAGATTATTCCAAGAAGGGAAATTGATCTTGGGGAGCTTAAGGGAAAGGTTATTGCAATTGATGCCTTTAATACTCTTTATCAATTTTTAACTACAATTAGGCAGCCTGATGGGACTCCTTTGATGGATAAAAAGGGGAGAATTACCTCTCATTTATCAGGGCTTTTTTATAGAAATGTCAATCTTCTTTTGGAAGGGATAAAGCCAGTCTATGTTTTTGATGGACAACCTCCAGAGCTTAAAATGGCTGAAATTGAAAGAAGAAGAGAGCAAAAAAGAATTGCAAGTGAAAAATATGAGAAGGCTTATACTTTAGGAGATGATGAACTAAAGAAAAAATATGCAGGCAGGTTTGTTACAATAAATGATGAGATAATTAAGGAGAGTAAAGAATTGCTTGAAGCTATGGGTATACCAGTTATTCAGTCTCCTGGAGAGGGAGAAGCAGAGGCTGCAACTCTAGCGAGGAAGGGAAATGTCTGGGCATCTGCTTCACAGGATTATGATTCTTTACTTTATGGAACTCCCTATTTAATTAGGAATTTAACTTTAGCTAAGAAAAAGAAAAATCCTGCTGGGATTCTTGTTGATGTTAATATAGAGATTATTGATTTTCAGCAGGTCTTAAACAAGTTAGAGCTTGAAAAAGATCAATTAATTTGTCTTGCAATTTTAGTTGGAACAGACTATAATCCCGGCGGAGTAAGAGGTCTTGGTCAAAAGAAGGCACTTGAAATTGTTCAAAAATATAAATACCCTGTCAAGATTTTTGAATATGTTAAAAATCACAAAAATTTAGAGATGAATTTTGATTGGCAGGAGATATTTAGAATATTTCATGAATATGAAACTACTCATAATGGAGAAATAAAGTTTGAAAAAATAAATGAGGAAAAAGTTAGAAAAATTTTACTTGATCATGATTTTTCAGAAAATAGAATTGATTCTGGGATTGAAAAAATAAAAAAACAAGATGAATCTAAAAAACAAAAAGGTCTTGGGGAATTTTTTTAGACATCTTCAAGCAATTTTTTAGCTCTTTTTTGTGATTCTTTTAATAATTCTTCTCCAAATAATTTTCTTATCTTTCCATGATTATTCTTATTATTTTTTAAGTTTTTTATTAAAGAGTCCTTTATTTCATCAGCAAAAGGATTAAATCTTTTTATTGAATCATATAATTCATCATTTTTTTCATCTACTTGTCTTGAAATTAAATTCAGCAGTATTTTTGTTGGTGGAGGAGATAATTCATATAAATCTCTCATATTGATTTCTTTTTCTTCTATTAATGATGCGAATGAATCGAGTATAGCAATTCTTGCGTTTTGAGTTATCCCTCCAACAATGTAGTCATGTAGTCTTGGTTCCATTTCTTTAACTTCTATTCCTGATTGAATAAAAGACTTAATAATCTCTTCACACTTTTTACCTGATCTTTTTGTTTTACAGTATATGATTCTTTTTCCTTTTGTAGAGGTTATATCCCCATATAAAGGATGTAATCCTCCAACTTCAGATTCTTCTTTAGAATATTTTAACATAGCCTTAACTGGAAATTCTTTTAAGCTTGTAAAATCCATTATTGCATTTGCATGGGGAGCAACTTCTTTTATTATTTGTTCTGTGACAGAAATTGGAACACTAACTATTGTTAAGTCACATATTTTTGCTGCTTCTTTTGGATTAATTATAGTATTTCTCCCAGAGATAATTACTTCGTGCCCACTTTTTTCAAAAATTTCTTTATGGATTTTACCCATAACCCCTGTTCCACCCACTATGTTAATTTTCATCTTTCCAATGAGAGTTTGAAAAACTCCCTAAGATTTTAATTGCGCCATCTGACTTTTTATATTGATTTAAAGATATATTTAATGATTTTAATGCAATCTTTACATTTTCATCTTCTTTATGTCCATTTAATTCTATATAGAATGTATATCCTCCTTTTCCGTCCGGTCTTGAATAAATACTTTCAAGGTTGATATGAAGAGATCCAAAAATGTTCAAACAATCAGCAAGTACGCCTGGTCTGTCTTTTATTGGTGGATGAATTGCTAAAATGGTTTTGTCATCTCCTGTTTTTTTTGATTCTTCCTTTTTTAAGATAATGAATCTTGTTATATTATTTGGACATAAATCTTTGTCTATTACTTTAAGACTATTTTCTTTTAAAGCTGATTCTTGTGAAATTGCTGCTAGAGTTTTATCTGAACTAGTTGAGACAATTTTTGCTGCTTCTGAAGTACTTGCTGTTGAGACTAATTCAGAATCTGGAAAATTTTTGAAAATATACTCTTCACATTGTTCTAGAGCTTGGTCTTTTGAAAATATCTTTGTTATTTTTCTTGTTTCATCTATTTTTCCAAGACAATGAATTATTTTTAGAGGTTTTTCTGCAAATATCTTTGTTTTTTTACATTTTGTTAAGGAATCTAAAGTCTGGATTACATATCCATTGTAAAAGTTTTCTAGAGGAACGATTCCCATTTCTACTTCGTCATTTTCAACGGTCATTATAACACTTCTAATGGGAATTAATGGAACTAATTCTTCTTTTGGAAAAAGTTCTTTAGCTATTTTTTCTGTAAATGTATTCTTTGGTCCAAGGTAGGCTATTTTCATTTTCTTTATCAGAAATCTTTTTATTAAGTTTTATTAAACCTTTAACTCAATATAGATTTTTTCGTCTTTAACTGCATATCTAATTACTTCAACAGTCAATGGAATGAATTTTACATAGCATCTGCTTCCAGAATATGCTCTAATCTCTAAGCCTGTTGCTAATTTTGTAATGGTTATATCTTCTTTATTGATTACTCCTGGGACGTTTATCTCATAGATAACTTTATCAGAAAGTCTTTTTACTTTTGATTCAGCATTTACTTTTGGAAGAGATATTCTTCTTTGCATCTCTTCTTGAGATATTCTATTTGATTGATTTAATCTCTCTTTAACTGAATCAGTTTCTTTTAAAACTTGTTTAATTTGTGGCTTGCTTGTAGATACATTTATTCTTATTCCTCTTGGATGTTCATTAAATCCATTTTTGCTTGCTTCATTTAACTCTTTTTCAAGTTGCTTTACTAAAGAATTAACTAATTTATCCATTCCAAAGGGTAAATTTTGAAATTCTTGAATAAAATCTTCTCCATCTTCACGGCCTAAAAATCCATAATCTTCTTTATCTTTTGAAACTTTAAATGAATCTCCACAATAAGGACAGTAATTATATTTTCTTTCTGTCTTCTTTCCACAAGCTGTACATTTCTTTTTTAACATGAAATAATCAAGAACATAATATATATAAATGTGATGATAATCTTTATTATCTTCAAAGCTATAAAGTGCTTTGTATAATCACTTTAGATTATTCTTCGGAAACTTTATAAAGCAAATTTCTACATATTGATATATGGTTAAAGGAATAGTAATTCAGTTTAGAAGGGGAAGAAAAAATTATACTCCTAGACATTTCCTTATTGAAATTCCTGGAAGTGATTCAAGAGAAAAGGCAGCTAAATTTGTAGGAAAAGAAGTTTTTTGGAAGAGTTCTGGAAAAGAGCCAAAGATAATTACTGGAAAAATAGCTAGTGCTCATGGAAATAAAGGTGTTGTTAGAGCTATTTTAGAAAGGGGACTTCCTGGGCAGGCTATTGGAACTGAAATTGAGGTTAAAGGATAATGAGAGGACAATTATTAGAAGATATATCAGAGGGTTTAGGAATTCATTACGAATTTGAAAGACTTAAAAAAAACTATGAATCCAGATTTATGGATCCAGAAGATGCAAGTCAAGAGCTATTTAGAATAGAAGAAAAATATGGGGTTTTAAGAGATAATGGCGCTTAGAAAAGCTTCGTCATACAGTAAGAGATATGCTAGACCATTTACTAGGAAGTCTAAAAAGAAGTCAAAATCATATATTAAGACTATTCCAAGTTCTAAAATTGTAAAGTTTAAAATGGGGGATATTAAAGGTTTTAAAGAAGGAAAATATCCTCTACAGATTAGGGTTATCTCAAAAGAGAATATCCAAGTAAGAGATAATTCTATTGAGGCGGTTAGACAGTATTTTAATAGATTTATTCAGGAAAAAGTTGGAAAAGAATTTTATTTGGAAGTAAAGATTTATCCACATCATGTTTTAAGAGAAAATAAAATGCTTACTGGTGCTGGGGCGGACAGAATGCAGACTGGTATGAGCCAATCTTTTGGAAAAACAATTGGGCGAGCTGCTTTAGTTAAGAATGGCCAAGTTTTATTTATAATTGGGGTTAAAACTCCAAAGCAAGAGTCTGAAGCTAGAAAGTTAATTAACTCTTCTAGAGCTAGGCTTCCGTGCACAGTTACAACAATGACTATTAAGGGATAAAGATATTTTAAAAACTCATTTTATTTATTTAATGTATGAAGTATTTTTTTATTTTAGGAAGGAATCCAGAATTATCTAAGCTTGAGATTATTTCTTTTTTTGAATCAAGAGATATTTATTCTAAACAAATAATCTTTGATGAAAATTTACTTGTTTTAGATATCTTGATTGATTCTATTGATATAAAAGAATTTGGAGGTGTAATAAAACTTGGAAAGATTATTTTTGAAGGGAATGAGAAGGAGTTTGGGGGATATTTGGATAAAAATGAGATAATTGAATCAGATAAATTTACTTATTTTGTATTTGGAAATATAGATTTTGATTTATTAAAAGAGAAATTTAAAAGAGAAAAGAAAAAAGCAATGCTTAAACATGGAAGAAAACAAATAAAATTTCAGGATGGAGAAAAAATAAATCTTTCAAATGCAGAATTTAGTTTATTTTTATATGGATTAAAGGATAAAATTCTTCTGGGGATTGTTGATCAGGATTTTTATTCTAGTGAAACTGAATATAGGGATATGAAAAAGCCAATCAGACGTGAGGCTTTAGCTATTTCTCCAAGACTTTCAAAAATATTAATTAATTTGTCAGGTGCTAAAAAAGAAGACTTATTGATTGATCCTTTTTGTGGTGTTGGAGGAATTTTACAAGAAGCTCTGCTTAAAGGAATAAATGTTTATGGTATAGATAAAGATCTTTCTGTAATTAAGGATGCAGAAGAAAATTTGAAGTGGCTAAAAGAAAAATTTGAGTTTAAGACTAAGTACACTTTAGATAAAAATGATTCAAGAAGAGCTCCTAATTTAAAATTTGATGCAATTGCAACTGAAACACCTCTTGGAATTTTGCTCAAGAAAAAACCGCAGGATAATGAAGCAAAAAAGATAATCTTTGATTTTGAAGAGTTTATTATTCCCATTCTAGCTAGGTTAAAAAAAGTTAAGAGAGATAATGCAAAAATTGCTATTATTTTTCCAGTTATTAGAAAATTTAGAGTGAATGTTAATAAAATTAGTAAAGAGTCCGGGCTAAATATTGTTTATGGACCAATAGAAGAATTTAGGGAAGACCAATATATCTCTAGAGATATTGTTGTGTTTAGGTAGTGTATTAACTTAAAAGGAATAACATTTAGAAAAGTTTAAAAAATGATAAAAACTATAGAAAGTATGAAAAAAGCTACTTTAACTCCTAAAACTATTGATGAGGATATAATTAAAGATATCTTATGTTCAGTTGGAACTTTAGATGATAAAATTTATACTAGAGATCAATATTTTTTAGTTGGAGGAATTGGTGTTCAAGGTTATTTACCAACTTCTTGTAGAAGACCAACTTCCGATGTTGATTTAGCTATTATGAAACCAATGAATTATGAAGAATTTAAGCTATTTTCTAGACTTCCTTTTGAATACTTAAATGATCTTGGTTATTCTGTTAAAACAAAAAAAAGATCAAGAGTTTATTCCTTGGATATTAGTAATAATGAAGATAGCTGTATTTTGGAGTTTTCTAGGAGAAATCCAGAAAATTATAAAGGTATGAGGAAAATATTAGAAAGAGAATTAGAGAATTCTAGAAAAAAGATTGTTGAAGAAAGAGATTCTACTTATAGAGTTTGTAGTCCTGAAGATTTGGTTGTCCCAAAATTAATGAGAAGTATTCATGCTATGAATAGAGATTATAATCTTGGAACTGAGTTATCTGAACTATCTAATTTATCTGAAAGGACAATAAAATCTAGGCTTAAAAAAATAGGAGAATTAAGAAGGGAACTACAAGAAAATCCTCTTTCTTATGAAACAATGGAAGAATTAAGATTTATCTCAGATACATATGATATCAGAGTTTTATCAGAACTTGTTGGGTTTAATGAGGCTTATTTGAATATTGCTGCTAAGGATTGGGATGTCATTACTTTTCCTAGCAACTCAAGAGATTTTCTAATTAGAAATTTACTTCCAATAATTAACTTGTAGGTATTAGTTTATCCTAGAAATCTTTATATAAGTATAATTCTAAATATAATTAATGGGTGATGACTATATTAAATGGCTTTCTAATCTTTCTAAGAAGGATATTAAGTTAGCTGGTGGGAAGGGAGCTAATCTTGGGGAGATGTACAATGCTAAATTTCCTGTGCCACAGGCTTTTGTTATAACGACTGACGCATTTTATCATTTTTTAAAGGAAACTAAACTTGAAAAAGCAATCAAAGATCTTCTCCAAAAAATTGATGTCGATAATACAGGAAAATTAAGTGAATATGCAAAAGAAATTCGTGAAGCTATTATAAGAGCAGAGATGCCAAAGAAACTTAGAAACGAGATTCTTGAAGCATATGATCACTTTAATGTTGACTTAAATGATTTATCTGGTTCTCCTGGAGCGCTTGCAATTTTAAAATCGGCAAGAGAGCCAGTTTTTGTCTCTGTTAGAAGTTCTGCTACTGCTGAAGATTTGGACGATGCTAGTTTTGCAGGACAGCAGGAATCTTTTATAAATGTTAAGGGAAATGATGAATTAATTGAAAAAGTAAAAGAATGTTTTGCATCTATTTTTACATCAAGATCAATTTTTTATAGGAAGAAAAAAGGATTTGAAGGTTTTGTTGGAATTGCAGCCATTGTTCAAAAAATGATTAATTCTGATAAATCTGGTGTTATGTTTTCTAAAAATCCTATTGATGGAAGTGAGGAAATTTTAATTGAAGCAGTTTTTGGTCAGGGAGAGGGAATAGTCTCTGGTAAGATAAAACCTGATCAGTATGCTGTTACAAGAAGTTTTGATATAGTAAGAGAAAAAACTGCAGATAAAAAAATAGCTATAGTTAGAACTGCTGCTGGAGAAACAAAGACTGTTGCACTTGATGAAGAAAAGTCTAAAGCAAAAGTTTTGAAGACTTATGAAGTAAAACAGCTGGCAGAATATGCAATGAAACTTGAAAAGCACTATAATAAACCACAAGATATTGAATTTGCAATTGAAAATGAAAATATATACATATTACAGACGAGACCTATTACAACTCTTGATAAAAAGCAAAAAAGAGATGATCAAAATCCAGAGATTAGTGGGCAGATTTTAACAAAAGGTTTGGCTGCTTCTCCGGGGGTTGCTTCAGGTATTGTAAGGTTAGTTCATTCTATGCAAGAGTTAGAGAAAGTGAAAAAAGGGGATATTCTTGTAACTAAAATGACTAATCCTGATATGGTGGTTTCAATGGAGAAAGCTTCTGCTATAGTTACTAGTGAGGGAGGAGTTACTTCTCATGCCGCAATTGTCTCTCGTGAGATGGGTATTCCAGCAGTTGTTGGGACGGAAAATGCTATGGAAGTTTTACAAGATGGTCAAGAGATAACTGTTGATGGATTTAATGGAGTGGTTTATGCTGGACTTGCAGAAAATAAGAAAATTGAAATCTTGCCGGTAGTTGAAACTAAAACTAAAATAAAAGTCTTAGTAGATTTACCTGACTTCGCTGAAAGAGCTGCAAAAGCAAAAACAGATGGTATTGGACTTGTTAGACTTGAAGGAATAATTGCTTCAAATCAAAAACATCCTTTAGCATATGAAAAAGAAGGTAAAATGGAAGAATATGAGAAAATGATTAGAGATGGACTTCAAAAAATCGCAGATACTTTTGTTGGAAAGCCAATTTGGGTTAGAACTTCAGATATTAGAAGTGATGAGTATTCTAATCTAAAAGGGGCTCCAAAAGAAATTGAGAAAAATCCAATGCTTGGAAATCATGGAATTAGATTTTCACTAAAACATCCAAAGATTTTAAAAGCAGAACTTGGAGCTATTAAAAGTTTATCTGAAAAAGGACATAAGTTTGGGGTTATGTTTCCGCAAATAATTTCTATTGATGAAGTTAAATCTGCAAAAAAAATATTTAAAGAAATGAATATGGATAATGTTTCTTTTGGTGTAATGATTGAAACTCCGGCTGCTGCAATAATTATTAAGGATATTTGTGAAGAGGGAATTGATTTTATTTCTTTTGGAACAAATGACCTTACACAGTATACTTTAGCAATTGATAGGGGAAATGAAGATGTCCAATATATTTATGATGAAATGAACTGGGCAGTTTTAAAACAAATATCCCGAGTTATAAGAGAATGTAAAAGTAAGAAAGTTGAGACTTCAATATGCGGACAAGCAGGTTCAAAAAAAGAAATGGTTGAATTTTTGGTAAAACAAGATATAGACTCTATCTCAGTTAATGCTGATGTTGCAAAAGAAATATCTGAGTTTGTAAGAGATTTAGAAAGAGATAAAAAAATATTAATTGATAGAGTCTTGCATGTAAATGAAAATAGATCAAGTATAGAAGATATTGATAATAAAAAATCAATTGAAAAAGAAATTAAAGAGAGAGAAACAATTGAACAGGAAAGGATAGAAGAAATTAGGAAAAAAGAAAAATTAGAAGTTAGCGAGCCGAAAATTAGTGGAGGGAGCTTTGAAAAAGAATCTCGACATTTTCCTCCAGGTAGTGATGTTGAATTAGTTGAAGATTAATTATCAGATATTCTTTCCTATTTTTCTTCTTGTTTTCTTACTATGTCTTCTAGATTATTTTCAACATATCTTATAACACACTGATTTGTTTGATGTTTTATAGACTTGTTAATGCAGGTTAAACTTAGTGATAATATAGTTAAAATACCTATTCCTACTTTAATAAAATATTTATGTCTAAAAGATTTGTAACTACTTTTTACTATAATTTAGTAATTTAGTAGGAGTAACAAAATACAAAACTTTAAATACTTAGATTTCTCTTTATTTTTATGAAAAGTTTAGAAGAAATAGCAAACAGCATTGTAAAAATAGAAGGTGACAAAAGAGAAGCTAGTCCAGACTACAATAGAACTAAAATTGGTTCTATTTTTGAATACATAGGAAAGTTAGATGGCTTAGAATTAGGAACAAAAGAAGGTTTAGATGCTTATAAGGATTTAACTGGAGACGATCCTTCAAAGTATACTTCTGCTGAAGCAGACCTAAATAAAAGAAGGTTTAGCAGTTTACTTAATACTTATTTAACAGATTATGTTAGGAGACATCTTGGATCAGCTGTTAGCGATTTAGGAGAAAGTGAAAGAGTTAATTTGGCATTTAGTAATGTTCCATTAACAGATCTAGAAGGAAATAAGGGGTATAGTAATACTAGAGATATTTTAAGGAGAGCAAAAGAAAAGATTGACCTAATTACTAATAATCCTGAAGCTTATTTTGCTATACAATCTCAAAATTTGCCTGATATATTAAAGCCTGCTTTATTTTATCATCAAGATGAAGCTCTTAGAATAGGAAGAGCTTTGGCTAGTGAAACAGGCCAGATTGCAATCACCAGATATGGCTCTGGACAATTCCTAATGGACACCTATAAACATGTTAATGTTCTAGGTGATGAAAGAGAAAAATTAGAAAAACAATTTGCTAAGGAACAAGAAGAATTTAGAACAAGATTTATGAAAGAACATGCAGGAAGTGTAACTGATCCAGTAGATCCAGGAAAGAGCCTACCTAATGCTTATCATGAAGCTGAATTCTTAAATGGAAGTAAGACCTTCAAAAGATTAGCAATAGTTACAGAAGATTTAAAACTTAGTGGAAAAATTGTTAGTGGGATTGCTCAACTAATTGCTAGAAATTATTTTCAGGAAAAAGCTTTGAAAGAGGCTAAAGCTAAAAGATCCGCATAATAAGATGGTAAATCTAATAGATAAACTAAGAATAAGATTAGGCAGAACAAATCGATGTAATCTAACAGAAGCTTATGATTTTATGAAGAGAAATGGCGTTAGTCTTTTAGATTTAGGTTTACCTTATACAGATATTAATCAGATAGGTTATGCCGAATACTTTACAACTTTTCATGATTTAAGAGCAGAAGTTATTGGTAAAAATATAAGAATAAGAGGGGTATATCAATATTCTCCAATGCAAGATGAAGATCAGTTTTTGAGACAAGGTTCTTCAGGTTCTTTTTTAGAAGAGATTGATCATTTAGTTAAATAATTATTCTATTCTTCTTCTAATTCTTTTATCTTCTATTAATTCATGAACTAATCTTGCCATTTCTCTCAAGAATAAATCTGCTTTTTCAAACCAGTCATCTAATTCAGAACCTGACAAAGATTTTAGTTTTCCGTGGGCAATTTCTTTTGCAACGGAAAAAATTTCATTATAATAACTTACATATTTTTTATGTAGCTTTTTTGTTTTTACAAATTCTTCATATAAAATTTCTGGAATTTCTTCTGGAGATGAAGGCATTATATCTGCAGATATTAGCGCAGCATGAGCAGCGTCGACCATTGTCCAATAAAGTCCATCAACTACTCCAAGCATTGAGTTTTTTGCTCTTGAATAATGAATCGGCGCTCTTTCTAAAAGAGTATAAATTGATTCTGGAGTAGATCTAATTTTTCCTTCTTTTAACAAAATTTTTAGCGGATTAAAAAAACCTCCAAAATCAATTAAAGCATCTCCATATCTTAAAACATTTATTACAACAGGGTCTCCTTTTATAATATCATTCCACCAAGTAGATAACTTTACTGAATTAATATGAAGTGGTTTTACATAAGGATTTTTCTGGATTAATTTTCCTAATTCTTCCCTATACCATGCAATCAATTCCATATCCCATCTAATCGAGACGTCATCAATAATTATGATTATGTCTATATCTGATTCTGGAGTAGCTATTTTCTTTGCACTTGAACCAAATAAGATAATTGATTTTATCATTTGATCAAATTCCTGGTAAACTTTTGTTGCAAAATCAAGTGCAATATCTCTTTCATTTGTAATCTTTATTGTTTCCTGAACAGAACTTTTTATAGATTTTTTTATAGAAGATTTAGACTTTATATTTTTATATTTAATTGGATCACCTTCTTTTTTATTTACCATTTTCATTAATAAAGAGTAATGATATTTTATAAAGTTTGCTTAATTGTAAAGTAAGCTCTTTAACTTAACATTAGTACATTTTAGACAAGAGCCCTTAGCCATTTAAACTCTTAAAAATTAATAAGGAAATTAAGTTATGAATAGATTTAATAAAAAGATTAATTATTTAAAGAGGGATAGTTTATTTTTTAAATGAAAAAAGAGGCTGCTGTTTTGTTGTTTTTAATTGGATTATTGTCCTTTTCTTTTACTTCTGCAACATCTGTAAACGATGAAATAAGGGTATTAACAAACTATGCTGAAGATTATGAAACAGGGAATATAAATTATGCACAACTTGTTGTTTATCTTTCTTCTGTAAGAGAGAGGTTAAATGAGCTTATGGGTTCTTTTAGTAGTAAAGAAGGAGGTTTATTAAAACAAGAACAAATAAAAGATGCTCTTGGAGAACCTCAAAAAACCACTAAATGGATTTGGATTGAAGGAGAAAATAGAGAAAAAAGATTAGATGAAGAGTTGCCTGTCTGGGAAAAAATTGTTTTTGATGGTAAAAAAATTCAGATAAGATTCAATGCATATCCTTCAATAATAAAAAAAGAAAAATTAATAGAAAATACTAAAGGTGAAGAAGTTGTTTACAGATTGCATTTTGATACTCAATTTAAAAGACCCCAGGAGCAATTAGATATAGAGCCAAAAATAGATGAGATAAAATTTCTAGCTGAACAATTCAACGCTGATTCTTCAGATGAAAGTGCAGAAAAACTTGCTAAAGAAAGCGTAAATGCGGAAAGAATATTCGAACAATATTTCAGACAAAGACAAGGTAGGTGTGAAGATGTTATGGAGAATATTTTTGGAATTGAAAATA
>Ga0209542_10010883_pt1 | contig 16273 bp, 23 predicted proteins | sample RifCSPhighO2_01_FD_184028 | JGI IMG/M metagenome (GOLD analysis project Ga0209542, IMG submission 184028) | Soil microbial communities from Rifle, Colorado - Rifle CSP2_plank highO2_0.1 (SPAdes) (version 2) | ecosystem: Environmental > Terrestrial > Deep subsurface > Rock core/Sediment ...
GGCCTTAGCATATTTTACCACTAATTTTTCTACATCTGTCCCTTTATATGGAGCCCAGCTTTGTACTTTCTTAATCGGTTTGGTACTTCCGCTCTTTCCTCGAGCTCGTGAATGCATTTTTGCCATGGTATTTTACCCTCTTAGTTTTATTATTCGGAGAATAAGCAATTATACTTCTCTCCAGTATGTACAAGCAAGAAATGTGAGGTTATTCACATTTCTGCTCAGAAATGAAATCTTTGTTTCATTTCTTGAGCCGAAACCGATACATCTCTCGAATAGAATAGTAGTTTCCCGATTTATTTATAAAGATTTTGTAAAAATATCTAAAATAAGCAAAATGCATAATCTAAAGGAAGGTAAGGGTACTTTCAAGGGAACTATTGGAGAGTGTATGTTTAAATTGACTAATGATAAAGTCGTAATAACAAAATTCTTTAACAAAAACAAATATTTTTCTATTTTTGGAAAATATTTTGAGGAGAAACAATTAAGATTTCTCCAAGAAAATTGGTATTCAATAGATGCTATTGAAATCATCTTTGTAGAAGGTAAGAAGCATATCTTCCTTTATGAGATAAAAACAAGAAACAAATATAAAAAAGAATTAAGTTATAAACCAAAAATGACTGAAGCAAGTCATATTTTGTATAATCGTTCAAGAGATTATGGTCTTATTCCAAAGTTAGTTACTGTATGGTTACATGAGAATGGGGAATATAGTATAGATATTGAAGATTTCCATAAAAGCCTATATTGTATTGATAAACCAAAAAAGTATGATCTATAGGCTATTTTTTAGAAAAAAATAGCCCCGAGCGGACTTTCGTGTCCTCGAAGAGTCGAGGGTTGATAAGGGCAGACTGCCCTTATGATTCGAACCGCTGTCAAAGCCTCCAAAGGGTTATAGCTGAGTGTAAACTTAACAGCTCAGGCTCTATCCTAGTCCGCTAGACGACGGGGCTGTAATTATGCTTAAAGCCCCTAGCTTCTTTATAAAATTTTTGACTTTTCAGCCTTATCCTAACCACAATCTATAAATACCCAGATTCATTCATAATTATAAAAGAGGTTGTCATGGAAAAGAGAAATATCTTCATGTTGGCATTGTTGCTGCTGTTTAATTCAAGTCTGGTGTGGGCAGAAACGCTTCCCGGAATCTCTGAAGAAATAAGTCTGCCAGACAACTTTTTGACTAATGCTCTGCAACCAATTCTACAAAAAGTAGGAATATTTATTGGGGGAATCTTTGGATTATATGTTATCCTTACTCTCCTCCAGTTCTACAATGAACGGAAAAAAATAAGATTGCTTAAAGATATCCGCAATGATTTAGATCTGCTCACCAAACATTTTGGAGTCAAACATTCCCATGACCGAAGAGGTATCTTTAGCAGAGTATTCGGTTTTCTCTGGTCTGATGAGGAAAGCAAGAAAGGAAAAAAATGAAGGTAACCATTAAACCAGAAGTCTTTCAAAAACTGCATCAGAAATTTAGGGTAGCAATTATTCTAGCAAAAGACCTTGACAACAAAAACAGAGTAAAGGAAACCAACCATCTTCTGAAGGAAGTAGAGAAAATGGTATTGATGACTTTCAATAAAGATACTGTTAAAACCAATCATCTAGTTGCTCCTTGGACCATTGCTCGACAGCAATTCGGAAAAAAGACCACCCATTATCACACTTCAGTTGAACAATTACTGAAAAAAGTATTGCAGCATCAAAAAATAGAGGCAAAGGATACTATTACTGCAGTAGTCCGCTATTTATCATTGAAGCATATTATTCCTGTCGGCGTAGATGATCCGGCAAAACTAAACGGCGACATCAGTTTTGAGATGAAAAATGGAGACCTATGGTATCGTGACGCGAAGAAAATGTTGGGCAAAAAACTGGACTATTGGAAAAACCCAAGGGCAGCATTAAAACAAACCTCAACATCAGCGTTGATTCATTTTGAATTCTTGCCGCCGATAAGTCCAGCAAAGCAGAAAGAGATTGTAAAAGAGGCAAAAGAAGTAGTGCAGCTGTTCTGTGGTGGAAACGTAAAAGTTCTGATTCTGGATAAGAAGAATAATTCTGGAGTAATCTAATTGTCGGGTAAAATATATAAAACCGCTTCATTTCTATTTAAAGATGAATTTTAAAGAAGAGATAATCAAGCTCCTGGCGAAAGAGACAAAGCAGACTGAGGAAGAACTAACTAATCTTATCGCCGTTCCGCCTGATCCAGGATTAGGAGATTATGCTTTTCCTTGTTTCAAATTAGGCAAGAATGCCAAGGAGGAAGCAGAAAAACTAAAAGCGAAATTAGAATTACCTGAATTTGTTTCTAAAGTTGAAGTTGCTGGGCCGTATTTGAATTTTTTTATTAAGCATAATTACTTAGCAAGAGAAACTCTGCACTCTATCTACAAACAGGCCAAGCAGTATGGAAAACCGACCCAGCAAAAAGGGAAAAGAACCGTCATCGAATATTGCGGGCCAAATACCAATAAACCCCTCCACCTAGGCCATATCCGAAACATGGCTTTAGGAAATGCTATCTGCAGGATACTTTCTTTCGTAGGCAATGAAGTGCATCCAGTTAACATCATTAACGATCGCGGAATTCACATTTGTCAATCCATGTTAGCTTATCAAAAATGGGGACATGGAAAAGAACCAGATAAAAAGGAGGATCATTTTGTAGGCGATTTTTATGTCTTATTTGCTAAGCATGCTAAGGAAAGTGAAAAGCAAGGAGAAATTCTCAAAAATGAAGCACAAGAGCTGCTGTTAAAATGGGAGCGCGATGATAAAGAAACAAAGAAACTATGGAAAAAGATGAATTCCTGGGTCTTAGCAGGGTTTGCTGAAACGTACCGGCGTTTTGGCATTTCTTTTGAGAAAGAATATGCTGAATCAGATTATTATTTACAAGGAAAAGAATTAGTTTACGAGGGATTAAAAAAAAGTATTTTTCAGAAAGATCCTAAAACTGGAGCAATTGTAGCGCCGCTGGAAAAATATAAGCTTCCAAATAAGGTATTGCTGCGAGGAGATGATACTTCTATTTACATTACCCAAGATATGTATCTGGCAACTTTACGTTATCGCGATTTTAAGTTCCAGCAAATGATGTATGTGGTTGCTTCAGAACAACGACTGCATTTTCAGCAACTGTTTAAAATTCTGGAATTGTTAGGGAAGGATTATGCTAAAGATATGCATCATATCAGTTATGGTTTAGTCAATTTGCCAACTGGAAGGATGAAGTCTAGAGAAGGAACAGTTGTTGATGCGGATGATATTATGGGCGAAGTTGCAGAAATGGCAAAGATAGAAATTAAAAAACGCCACTCCCATCTTTCTGAACGTGAAGTTGAAGAACGCGCCGATTTAATCGCTCTGGCAGCTATTAAATTTTTCATGTTAAAAACTGATGCAGACAAGGATATCGTGTATAATCCTGAAGAATCGTTGAGTTTTGAAGGAGAAACCGGACCATATTTGCAATATACCTATGTCCGTACTTGTTCATTGCTGCGCAAAGCAAAAAATGAACACCATCTCCAGCCGACATACCCGGTCAATTTTGAAGTTTTTGCTCTGGAAGAAGAGTTGAAGATTTTACGACTTATGACTGCATTTCAAGAAGCAGTGGTAAAAGCTGCCGAGATGAAGAAACCTCATTTGTTAGCTACCTATCTTATTACCTTAGCCCAGGCCTTCAATGAATTCTACCATAAATGCCCCGTATTATCGGAAGATAAAAATCAAACCAAAGCAAGATTATTATTAGTTGATGGTGTACGGCAAGTGTTAGAGAATGGATTGAACCTTTTAGGGATTAAAATGCCGCAGGAGATGTAGATGGTTTTTTCACCTTTATGTCAACTCAACGGCGGATGTATGGGCTGCTGCGGACACGATTTTGAGTCGAAAGAAAAAATTAAACAGGCGGTTTTCAAAAATAATCTTGAATTCAAGCATGCTAATCCTCAGACAGAAGAGCAATTTATACAATTTCGGGATAGAAGACCTTCACGAGATCTACGTCACGGAGTTTGCAGAAATCTAATTGAAGAGAAAGGATGTTTTCTCTGCCCCCTGCATCCAACCAGACATCAAGAGAAAGATTTACGGATAGGCCATTGCGATACCAATTATTTTTGTAATGCTGCCAAAGCTTTTGAAAAATGGGATGAAGAGAAGAAGAAAGAATTTATGCTTTTTATTGAGCAAAAGAAGTTGGATAATGTTGAATATTCTATAAAGATGGACAATAATTCTTTACTGAAAGAATTCAATAGAGAACTTTGAAAAATAGGGATTTTACTAATTTTCTCAATACTTTGCGTTAGGGAAGTCAACTGACATCCAGATTAGGAGAGAAGCGCTGAAAGCCAGCTCGAAAAGTGAAGTAGCTATCCCTAAACCAAGAAGAACTGGGCTAAGCCAAGTCGGATTTGACTCAGTTGTAGCGATGACTATCCCCATTATCACAAACAAGACATAACTAACCAAGTGATAGACCGGAAGAACGTACGCAATGCGAGTAGCATGATGGCGGCGAAGTGCTGTAAGGACATAGATGTTAAAAAAGAAAAAAAAGAAGAGTATTGCTCCAAGAACTAATTGGTAAATCTGTGAAGAGAAACCGATTATGGATAAGGCGCCATCAAGCAAGCCCAGGAAGCCGATCAGGAGCGCGATAATCAGGTATGTTTTCAGAAAGCCCATAGGAGTTTAAAGGTAATTAGCTTTATATTTCTTTCTTAACCATAATGTTTTTAAAAGAGCATAATTCTTTAGGTAGCATGGGCCTGTGGTGTAATGGATAGCACAATCGGCTTCGGACCGGTTAATTTGGGCAACATAAAGGTGTCCAAAATCGATATCGGGGTTCGAATCCCTGCAGGCTCATATTTACAAAAAAAGGTGAACGAAGGACAAGTCCTTCGAACCTTTTTTAAAATGTAAAAACGTTAAAAAAAGGTGAAATATATGACAAATAAAGAAATTCTTATTACTCAGTCAGTCGCGATTCTCTGCGATGGAAATAATATCGAAAGAAGTATTCACGAACAAAGCAAATCTACTAACACTATGGTCAATTTTGATACTCTTATCCCTAAGCTGCTCAACGGCAGAGGGTTAAATAGACTTATCTATTTCAGAGAAGGGCAGAACATCTCTTCCAAACTGGCAGAAAGGCTGCATGAGATGTATTATGGCTCGGTCGTTCCCTGCCATAAGTCTGCGGACATTCCCCTATCGATCAAAGCGACCCAGCTCTCTTCAAAAGTAGATACCATCATCATCATGTCCGGTGATTCTGATTATCTTGATTTAGTAACTCACCTGAAATCAGAGGGCGTGCGTATCGAGATCGCTGCAGTTCAGGAAACGACTGCCAAGGCCTTGATTGAAGAAGCGGATCATTTTCATCCTATAACCAAAGAAGATTGGTTCTCCTATACACCGCCAAAATCTGGACCGAGAAGAGGCAGGCATTTTGAGTGAGGTTTAGAAGAATGTAGGATTATTTTTGTTTAAATTGTTGTAACTTATTAGTTGTAAATTCAGTAAGTTTTATAAAGTATTACTCGAATATTCTCTTATGGATACAGAACATATTGAACTAGCCAGTATTGACGATTTCGTTAGTACTTATTCTACTGGGAAGGAAGATGTTGAAGCTTATAATAGAACACAAGAATTAGTTAAAAAAGGAGTTCCAATACGAAAAATAGGGGATCTTATTGGTCGATCTTACGGCACAGTTATTGCGTGGAAAAATAATAAAAAAAGACCTCGAGCTATTTCCGGACTTGAAAAATGTTTGTCATTAGATCTTTTGCCCCTAGATATTTCAAATCATAAATTCCCAGCAATTAACATTTTAGCGGCAAAGGTATTTTGGACTGGACATTTATCCTGGGCATCTAACGGTCATCAAAATATGTCTATCCACGGTAACTTGCAAAAATTGGAAGAGTTACAAAATTACCTACAAGAGAGTCTTGATCTAAAAACAAGTATAAGACCTCAGAGAAAAGGAAAGGATAGTTTCATTCTTAGCGGAGGAACAGATAGTGCATTATATGCTAGATTATTGCAAGCCATAGGCATGCCACCATCCACGGCCGATAGTAATCAAATGCCCGAATATGTGCGTAAATTAGTACATTCTCAATCAGTGGACGATTCAGTTGTTCGGAGAGCCTTACAAGACTTTGTTCATGTACTGTTTGAAGAACGATTCTATGTAGCGCATGAAAAACATACCAACAGGTTATATCTTAAATGTTTTAAAAAAGAGGAAGATGCAAGAAAGTATGGAAATGAAGTCACGGACTTAATTAGAGTCGCTTTACCAAAACTTCCGATTACAGAAGACCACGTTAAGGTTCATGCTACTGCTAGAGAATCATACTTGCCTATGATATATCTGAAAGTTGCTGACATGGCTTCATTATCAACATATTATCCCTCTTTGTTGAATGAGAGTTCACTCAGTTAAACTTTTAAACAATTAAGTATTCTAATTGATTATGTTTAAGAAAATGAAATACACCAAAGAATATCAAAAGGATTTATTTCGTGCTCCGACATTTTGGTTGGGGGTTGTCTTATTCTCTTTAGGAGTGATATTTTCCTTTTTAGAAGTTAGTTTGTGGTCATATCTTCCTTTGATGATTGTAGGGTTGTTTCTTATCTTTACAACTAAGTATAGAATTATGGGAAGACTTGACGAACGCCATAAGTAAATAATTTTGGCCAAAATAACATTCTGCATAGCGACTCAATAACATTTAAATAAAATCCCCCTTTCTAAATGATATGGTTCTGGAGAAATTAGGAGATTCCTTAAAGAACACCCTAAGCAAGATCAGCAAGTCGCTTTTTGTAGATGAAAAGCTGATCAATGAACTGGTAAAAGACATCCAGCGAGCGCTTCTCCAGTCTGATACCAACGTGCAGTTAGTGTTTGATCTAAGTAAGAAAATTAAGGAACGAGCTGCGGAAACGACTCCTGCAGGAATCACCAAAAGAGAGCATTTAATCAAAGTTGTTTATGATGAATTAACTAATTTCTTAGGCAAGGAAGCGCACGAGATCAAGATCAGCAAGAAGCCCACGCAAATTATGCTGGTCGGCCTCTTTGGCAGCGGAAAAACGACAACTGCCGGAAAGCTGGCAAAATTCTACAAGAAGCGTGGATACAAAGTAGCAGTGATGCAAACCGACACTTGGCGGCCTGCTGCCTATGAGCAGCTGGAGCAGTTAGCGAAGGATGTTGGAGTCGATTTCTTGGGGATCAAGAAGGAAAAAGATCCAGTCAATATTTATCTGGCTTTTGAAAAGAAATTGAAAGAATATGACCTAGTCATTGTCGATACGGCAGGAAGAGATGCATTGTCAGAAGAATTAATTTCCGAATTAAATCATCTCCACCAAGCCGTGCAAGCGGATGAAAAGCTGTTAGTTATTTCTGCGGATTTAGGACAAGCTGCACAGAAACAAGCGCAAGCTTTCCATGATACTTGTGGTGTCACCGGAGTGATTGTAACAAAATTGGAAGGTACGGCAAAAGGCGGAGGAGCATTATCAGCTTGCGCAGTTACTAAAGCGCCGATCGTCTTTATCGGAGTCGGAGAAAAACAAGATGATCTGGAATTGTTTCATCCCCAGCGTTTTGTCGGCAAGCTTATCGGCATGGGTGACATAGAATCACTGTTAGAAAAAGCCCGAGAAGTGATCACAGAAGAAAATGCCAAAGATATGCAAGAAAAATTTCTCAAAGGAGATTTCAATTTAGTGGACTTATATCAACAGATGAGTTCCTTGAAAAAAATGGGTTCCTTCGGAAAAATTATGGAAATGATTCCCGGGATGGGTTCATTGAAGATGCCCAAAGAGATGTTGGAAGTGCAGGAAGGAAAACTCGAGAAATGGAAATATGCTATGGGCTCCATGACCAAAGAAGAATTAGAAGATCCAGAAATTATGTCAGCTGAAAGAATTGATAGAATTGCCGCTGGTTCAGGATTAAAAGTTGGAGAAGTTCGAGAATTGTTGAAACAGTATAGGCAAAGTAAAAAATTAATGAAGATGTTCAAGGGAGAAGGAGATATCAACAAGATGATGAAAAAGATGGGTGGTAAATTACCTAAAGGTATGATGTAAATCATGGAATGTACTATTTGTGAAAAAGTAATGAAGATAGTAAAAAGAGATAAGAGCTTCGATTTCAAAAAGAAAAAAGAATATTCTAGGGCAATTTACCAGTGCAAAAAAGATGACGTTTGGATTGTGGTTGAAAAACCTAAAAAGAAATAATCCTATTCCATCGGCAATTCCTTTCTAAAGCCGCACTTCTTACAATATTGCACTTTAAACAATCCATCAGCATAACGGTGCTGGCCTTCATGTAAGGGCTTGCGACATTCCGGACAATTGCTAATCATACACAGGATAAGGCATTACTTCTTTAAATATTTTTAGTGTGGATAGAAACGGTCTACAATAGATTTGATTTCCCCTATATCATTAACTTTAAAGTTGTCATTAATGATTGTTCCTGGATCGAGTAAAAATGCATCGTAAAACCCCAGAGTGAAGCGGATGAGTTCATACAGATCAGTGGTGGGGCCTTCAAGCATCTGTAAATAATCGGGGATGCAGCCATGTAGCACTTTAAGGTGAAGTTTTTTTGCATTCCCATCATCCTCAAATCTAACTGCACTTTCGAGAGTATTATTTATAGCTGGAAAATTTTTCCTTACAAAAAATCTCTGTCTGTTTCCAAAATCACTAAATCCAACCACAAAAGAACCATTTGAGCCCATCCTTCCAGATGCATAGGATGCAAGATAAATTCCTCATTCTTGGGCAAAACGATAAGCTAATGTTTTATGATTCATCTCTACAGTTCAATAATTCTTCCAGTCTTTCCAACATTAACAACCCTAGTTGAACCTATCATTTCTTCAATACCGTGGGTTTCATGAATATGACCGCAGATGTGCACATCCGGTTTCAATTCCTCGATAGCTTTTCTCACGCCTTCACTACCGGGGAAAATGCCTAAACCGATAATACTATCGCTGGGCTGGACATGAGTTACCATGAGTTTCTTTTTTACGTCTTTCAATGAATCATGCGCTTTCTTGAGCGTTTCAAAGAATTGCTTCTCAGACAGTTGGTGGATCCCTATATCAGCATACCCGCAACCGAAAATACCTACATCTCCTACCTTGATAACATAGCCGTGCAGATTTTTAATTCCATATTTCTCGCTGAGAAAATTTACTTCTGCTAATCCTTCATGATTTCCAGGAATAATAGCGACTTCCAGACCTTTTTCTTTGAACGGGCCAATTAAACCATCAACATTTCCATCATCGTCTACTAAGTCTCCTGCTAAGAGCACTAAATCTACTTTTTCTTCAGCGCCTTTTTCGGCCATTTCCCGGATGAAGATTCTATCACCATGGATATCACTTAATGCAAGGATTTTCATAGTATTCATATGGAGGGGCACTTTATAAAATTTCTTGTTAATTATTTCATAGGGGTAACAAACTTATTTATAGTGGCAACCATTCATAAATCTCCTGTGTGGATAATTCGGTTGTCCTGGAAAGGATGCAACCATAGCAGCCTCTACTCAGTACTCAACAACTACCTCGGCGTCTGGACTATAACTCGCCACGGGCAGCCTGTGCTGAATAACGCTTGTGTATGGGGCGAAGAAGATCACCTGTAAAACAAACCAATAGGCACGTACAAGAGTTGGTCGTTGTTTCAGGCCACTTTTTCACCGAGTCCAGTACTTTAACATGGCAAAGAAAAAGAGCGTTGTGAAGAAAGCGAGTAAAAGAGTTTCTACCAGTAAAAAGCGCGGTTACAAAGGTCGCGGTCCTAGCGGCAAACCTAAACATTCTAAAGTTGCTAAAATGATTAAGTTGGCGAAGATGCGGGCTAGGAAGAGTAAGGTTAAGAAGAAGAGAAGGTAAGTTGCCTAAAAAATGTGGGTAGTGCTAAAATCTGACTGATGAAACCATACAAAATAAATACCAGTGAGATATACTGTTAGTCAAATATTGACATTACCAATTATTTTAACTTTTTACAATCTCTTCTTTCTACCATATAAAATTCTACTTTCTAGAATCCTGCTCTCAAGAATTCTGCCTTTTAACTCTCTTCCTTCCAAGGTTCTACCTTCCTTTACCTGTTTACCAAGATCAATACTTTCTCTTATAGTTTTTATAAGGCTAGCAAAATTTTCATTAACTTTCTTTTCATTTTGGATATTTAAAACAGAAGCTTGTATGGAAGCAAGATTATTAAATATTATTTTAGGCACACCCCTCATGCGACGTGATTGGTTATAAATATTTTTTAAATTTCGTAAGGCAAGTTCTTTATCTGAAGAATATGATTGCTGTGCTTCAATTGCCCACCCTTCCATGGCTTCTAATTCCTCTACAATCGTCATTATTGTCTCAGAGACGATTAATATATTTAAATATTTCTTTCTCCTAAAGAGTTAAGAAAAGAAAAAGAGAAGGTAATCAAATTTTTACTTCAATAATACATCTAAAGCAGTTTGATAAATTTTCTCTAAACCCTTGTCAACTCTCTTCGCATGAAATTTTGGAAGCCATTTAAGTTCCGCTAATGAGTCGCTGATAGTGAAGATAGCACCTAATTCCACTTCCCGATATTGAGCAACCGTAAATAGAGCAGAAGCTTCCATCTCAACTGTAAGTACACCTTCCTTCTGATAATGTCTTGCTTCTGCAACAGTTTCTCTATAAGGAGTATCAATAGTCCAACTTGTTCCACTCACAAATTTTAATTTTCTTCTCTTCAGAGACCCTGTTATCAGCTTAGTCATTTCTTTCGAAGGATAAGCATATTTACCGGCTTTTACATAGTGGTGAGATGAGCCTTCATCTCTTATTGCTCTTTCACAAACAACAAGACTCCCTATTTTTAGGTTCTTTTGCAATGTTCCTGCCGATCCAACAGAGATGAATCTTTTTACACCAAAAGCAATTAATTCTTCCAGCAAGACGACTGCAGGAGGCGCACCGATACCAAAGTCTCCTATAACACCTATTTGGTTTTTGGTTTCTGGAAGTAAATACATGTTACGAAAACCGCCAACATCTTTAGCGCGATGGTTTTTGATAATGTAGTCCATAAGACTTTTGTGGTAACAGATAATCACTCCTTTAGGAGCTTTATATTGGGGGTATTTCCCAATCTTTCTTCTATACTTCATAAACTCTTCAGGAGAGATCATAGAATCTTGAGCGTGTTTGTGTTTAAAATTCGGAAAAGACATAGACAAAAGAAATATTTGAGAGATATAAATGTTACCTTCCTTTTAACTTCAGATCCAATACTAAATCTTCTAACTTACGCAAGTCATATTTGATAGAATCAAATTTCCTGCGCACTTCGTTATCTCTGAAATCAAACTTCAATAATTCTCCGTAGATAGTATCAACTTCATCTTTGATCTTGATTACTTTCTCGACTTCGCCCTTCCCAGCTAAGAAAACTGCTTTCCTTACCAACTCCCCAGGAAGATCAGCTAATCCCAAAATGAAATGTTCAGTATCAATAGCTAGATCAACTAATTTCCCTTCTTTGACAAAATGATAATATAACAATGCTTCAGCATATTCCTGGATAGCCACTTTGTAGCTTCCTTCGCTGCCCATCTTGCGGCTGTGTTTAGCGATGGCATCCAGTTTCTTTTTCTCTGCTTCGATCTGTTTGATAAGCTTAGCTGCCTCTGTTAATTCATCTCTATGTACAGCATAAATGATTTGTTTACTTAGCTTGAGAACATCTCTACTCTGCTTGATCAAAAGTTCCCGTTCTGAATCATAATCCTGAATATCTTTTCGTAGTTTGCTGAAGTTGATCATAGACCAGAAAATAACTATTGTATTTATAATTCTTCCGTGAGGCAGATTATTGCCGAATAAATTTGTAAAAAATCATCAAATTTTTAGAAACCTTTATATAGCCTCTTCTTTCCTAGAATGTCAAATAGATGGGGTGTACATAAACAATGGACGAAGGAGCAAGACCTTTAGATGCGCTGAACGCAGCAAGAAACAAAATCGTCATGGTTGAATTAAAGAATAACCGCCGTTTTGTAGGAAAATTACGAGCTTTTGATATTCATATCAATACCGTTTTAGAAGATGCGAGTGAGTATGAGAATGGAGAATTAAAACGAAAAGTCGGCACTGTTTTTATACGCGGCGACACGATAACTATTATTTCTCCGGAATAAACTTTTGCAATTGAGGGATTAACATGACCAAAGGAACACCGAGCATGGGGATGAAGAGCGGGAAGAAAACCCACATCCCTTGCCGACGATGCGGAAGAAAAGCATATCACATGACTAAGAAAAAGTGCGCTTCGTGTGGATACGGACAGAGTGCTTCTATGCGAAAGTATAACTGGAATAAGAAAAATCATAAGTGACCTATATCATTCAAAAGATTAACAAAAAGAATCGGAGGAATTACTATGGCTATAATTGTTGAAGGCCCATACGATTTAAGAAAACAAAATCCTGCTGCTACGCCGATTGGTATTGTTGTAGTTAAAGATTATAAAGGAAGGGATGATTCTGATTTTTTGTCTAGAGCGGTTGATCTCTCTTATGTTGAGGTAGCTAATTATATAAGTATTCTTTGATTATTTCCCTGATCTATAGTAATTCATGCTGATATGGACAGGTTAATAGCTAGGATTAAAGAAAGGACCGGAATAAATCCATTTGAGGAACATCCTTTGAGAAGTTTTTTAGACCATGTGCTTCATAACCCAGAATATTCGAAAGCAAGAGGATTTCAAACAGATCCAAGTGCAGATGCCTATAGGGATCTTTCTAAAATGTCTCCAGCTTGCCGTGAGTTTTTACAAAGTAGAGTAATTGGGGGTAGAAAGTTCGATTTCGCTGCTCGCGGTTGGAAATAAGAAGATCAGGTATTTAAGACGTTACTGCTTCTTTCTCTTCCAAGTAGCCATTACATATCTGTCTCATGTCTTTTATAGTAATCTTATTACAAAGTTCCTTATTGCCAGTTAACTTAGCTATTTTCAAGTAGCAGGATCCTGAATTTACTTGGTCGTCAGCAAATTGAGCACAGAGATCAGCATTAAGCGTGGCTGTGGCTATTTTGTAAAGACATTCTGCTCTATTCTGCTTACTTAAACGATCGCATAATTCAGCATTATTTGTGGCAATTGCTACTTTCTTGACACAATCAATGTTTTGATTAACTTCCAGGATGTTAGCACAGGTCTTATAGTCTTCAGCCTTAATAGCTAAATGATAATAACAAAGACCTTGCCAATATTCATCAAGGATTTCTGCGCAGAGACTAACATCGTTCTGCTGTAAAGCGATTTGTTCTTGACAGAATCCCCTCGTTTTGCTGGTGACAATCAAATCGCAGACGGCAAGGTCATTCTTGGTCTTGGCCAGCTCGGCGACGCAGGAATCTCGGAATTGGGTATTCTTTATTTTACTGCATTTAAGCGATTCAAAATAGCAATTATCCCGAGCAGCGCCTTCCAGAACACTACAACTATCGTCAGCAGTTACTCCTCCCTTTAGCAGGGAGCAAGAAGTTAAGACTAGCAATACTGCTAAAAACAAGGTGATTACCACCAATTTCGTCTTCATAATACTGTTCCAACAAAAAGCCCTTTTAAGTTTTATGAAACTCCAGAGGATAGAAGGAATCAATCAGTTAAACCAAATAATTTGCTTTCTTCAGGAGAAAAACCATGAGAAGATATATCGTACCCTTCTCGCCTTAAATCTGCTATTAATTTACGAGAGACTTCAAAATGAACATCCCATAAGGTGTCTCCAGATTGAAAAGGAAACTTTAAATTTGTACCTTCTCTAGCAAGATGTTCCACCCCATTTTCAAGCCTATCTATTCTGAGTACCTTTCCTGGCCAATAACTAGGACGACCACAATTTTCTCCCAAAGGTAACCTTTGTTCCTCACCTAAGGAAATTATGGCCCTATTAGCATAGAAACAATCATCAGCTTCTAATCTCCAAGGTTTATCTTCAGGACGGACTGAATCTGGAAGCATCTTTGCTATCTTTACTAAACCATCATCTTCTCGACGAAGAGGAGAAGAACCGAAATATTTTGCCAAAAGCAGATAAGCACCGTTATCTATAAGGTCAAATTCTCGTGGAACTAATTCTGTTTGATATAATTCCTTAAAAGAATCGAACCACTTAGTGACGGTCATGATAATAGGATCTTATTAAATCTTTTTTATTTATTTGTGTCTTTGAAAATAACAATTCTTTAGGATATTATGAAAACTTTAAACGCAAAAACAATATAAAGCCTAGCCCACTTTTCCTTTTTTATGTCCTTATTCAAAGATATGCTACGCAGCGGAGAAACAGTTTTCCGCGATACAGTGGTTCTAGATTATGACTTCCAGCCCAAGATTATGAAGTTCCGAGAAAATGAGCAGATGCGTTTTGCAACCGCAATTCGACCCTTGCTGCAGGGGCATAACGGAAGAAATTTGTTTGTCTATGGCGCTCCCGGAATTGGAAAAACAACTGCTTGCCGACATGTTCTCAGAGAATTAGAAGAAGAAACTGGAGAGGTAGTTACCATTTATGTGAATTGCTGGAAAGAGAATACCACTTTCAAAGTGTATACTAAGATTTGCGAAGATTTAGGATACAAATTTATTCAGAGCAAAAAAACGAGCGAATTGCTGGAACTAATAAAGCAGAAATTAAACAAAAATAGCGTGGTGTTTGTATTTGATGAAATTGATAAGTTAGAAGAAATGGATTTCTTGTATTCTCTTCTTGAAGATATTTATAGAAAGTCAATTATTCTTATCACTAACTACCGGGACACGTATGGTGAACTGGATGAACGTATCAGAAGCCGACTGGGACCAGAATTCGTGTACTTTCGACCGTATAATGAGACAGAAATTGCTGGAATTCTACAGCAACGTTGCGATTACGGATTTGTAGACCAATGTTGGGATGAAGAAGCGTTCAAAGAAATTGTAGAAAAATGCGCAGAAACCAATGACGTGCGGGTGGGATTGTATTTAATGCGCGAAGCAGGAAATTTGGCTGAAGAGCGAAGTTCACGCAAGATCACCGGTGTATATGTAGCAGAAGCGATGAAGAAAGTGGATGATTTTCATATAAAACCTAAAGAAGGATTAGACGAAGAGATGAGGTCTATTCTGGATTTAATACGAGAACAAAGCGGTAGAAAAATTGGAGATATCTTTGCGCTGTATGCAGAACGCGGCGGGGAGATGAGTTATAAGAGCTTCCAGCGCAGAATCATGAAGTTAAAAGAAGGAAAATTTGTGAATACGGAACGGAGTGTTTCCGGGGAAGGAAACAGCACTATACTCCATTATGATGCGGATAGGAAGCTGACGGAATATTGAGAAAAATTTAAAAAGTGGTTTTCTAATTTACCTTAATCATGGAAGAATATAACCTACTCATTTGTGAAAATCCCAATCCGGGAATTGTTATATTACAAACTTCGGCCTATAAAGGAATACTACACAACCGCCCCGGTTTGCGTCATGAAAATTTAGGAAATTTTTATTCTGAGATTGCTGCTGAGAATTTAGCAACCAGAACCGATGAAATTCTTAGCACGGTCAAGCGAGAGAGGTTTTTTAGCACTAATGATTTGGCTGGCGATATAGTATGGAACCTCTTAGTGGAGATGGCCCATCTTAGTCTGGGAGAAAAAAGAAAAATAGTAGAAGCACCATTCACACTACCGCCCAACCCTGATACCGATTATATCATTAAATATAACAAGGGAGTGAGGATTTATTGCCCGCAGAATTTTATACAAGGACTTGATTCAACTTTTCAAAGTGCTGCCATGGCTGTATTTCTTCTCTACGGTATGTCCAATAACACGGACGGGAGCGCCATGAAAGCGTTTGATTCTTTTACAGGTGATGTACGGCAATATTTGAATGAAGCACGAATGGAACTGGTTGATCTTACAAAAGGAGTAGGATCTTCAGACCAGGAAAATATAAGTGAGGATGAAGGAGAAGCATTAACTTATTTGGCACTATTTGGAGAAACTATGGAGAGAATAGCACAAGTTTCACGTGAGATAAAACAAACTTCGGTAGAGATTGTAGACTCTCTAAGAAGGCAATAGACACTTACCCTATATAATGAACA
>Ga0209542_10010885_pt1 | contig 16273 bp, 21 predicted proteins | sample RifCSPhighO2_01_FD_184028 | JGI IMG/M metagenome (GOLD analysis project Ga0209542, IMG submission 184028) | Soil microbial communities from Rifle, Colorado - Rifle CSP2_plank highO2_0.1 (SPAdes) (version 2) | ecosystem: Environmental > Terrestrial > Deep subsurface > Rock core/Sediment ...
TAATCCTCATTATATTAATCAAAATATAGTTATCGGCGGAATCATAACTTCGGTAAAAAAAATCATCGCTAAAAATAATCAGCCCATGGCTTTCGCCGAATTGGAAGGCCGAAGCGGGAAAATTGAAGTGATCGTTTTCCCAAAAATTTATGAGCACAGCGAACCTCTCTGGCAGACGGATAAGATTCTATTAATTAACGGGGTGGTTAATAATCGCGACGGCGAAATCAAATTCATTTGCCATTCTGCCAGAGAATTGTTATAATAAATATATTACTCATTGGTCATGGATCCCCCTCCCTAAGGCTGCCAAGTAAGGTCTCCAGACCAATGATCAGGGCGACAGCAATCTGCCGCCCTTTTATTTTACTAATTTTTAAAAAAATATATAATTAAAGCATGCTAAACCCGACGGATAAAGAAGCCAGAGTACGCCATTCTTTTGCTCATGTCTTGGCCATGGCGGTTTTAAAACTTTATCCCCAAGCCAAATTAGGCATGGGTCCAGCCATAGAAAACGGTTTTTATTATGATTTTGGCAAAATCAAAAATGTTGATCTGGAAAAAATAGAAAAAGAAATGATTAAAATTCTGGAAACCGATTTTCGCTTCCAGCAGGAATTTTTAGACAAAAAAACAGCCAGCAAACTTTTTAAAGGTCAAAATTATAAAAAAGAAATAATAAAAGACCTAAAAGAAAATTCGGTTTCTATTTATAAATCCGGCGATTTTTTAGATTTATGCCAAGGCCCGCACGTGGAAAGCTCGGCGGATTTAAAGCCCAACTTATTCAAACTTTATAAAGTTGCTGGCGCTTATTGGAAAAGCCAAGAAAAAAACGACATGCTGACCCGTATTTATGGTCTAGCTTTTGAGAAAAAAGAAGATTTAATTAAGCATTTAGAAATTTTAAAAGAAGCTAAAAAAAGAGATCATAGAAAATTGGGAAAAGAATTGGGTCTATTCGTGTTCTCGGATTTAGTCGGGCCCGGCTTGCCATTATACACTCCTCGAGGAGCGATAGTGAGAACAGAGATTCAAAACTTATCCCGGAAATTGCGTCAAGAAATGAATTATCAGGAAGTCTGCACGCCGCAAATCAATCGCGAAGAATTGTTTAAACTTTCCGGACATTATGAAAAATATCGCGGCGATATGTTTAAAGTTAAATCTAATCACAGCCCGGAAACTTTTTATCTTAAGCCCATGAATTGCCCCCAACATTGCCAAATATACGGCTCCAAAACCAGAAGCTATCGAGATCTGCCGATTAAGTTCTCGGATTTCGCTAATTTGTATCGGGACGAAAAACCCGGAGAGCTTTCCGGCTTAACCCGCTTGAGAAGTTTTTCTCAAGATGACGGGCACTGCTTCTCTAGGGAAGATCAAATTGAAAAGGAGTTTGAGTTAATCTTATCGGCGATTAAAAAGTCCCTGGAAAAATACGGCCTTAATTATTACCTTCGGCTTTCACTGCGCGATAAAAAAAACCAAAGCCAATATTTGGGAGACGACAAAATTTGGGAAAAAAGCCAAAGGATTCTCGAAAAAATACTAAAAAAAAGCCACGCTGATTATATTAAAGCTCCGGGAGAAGCCACTTTTTACGGACCCAAAATAGATCTAATCGCCAAAGACGCTTTAAACCGGGAATGGCAATTATCCACTATTCAATTGGATTTTAATATGCCGGAAAGATTCGGCTTGAAATATATTGACGAACTGGGGAAAAAACAAACCCCGGTGATGATTCATTCCGCTTTAATTGGCTCGCCCGAGCGTTTTATGGCCATCTTGCTGGAGCATTATAACGGCGCTTTGCCTTTCTGGCTTTCGCCAGAACAGATCTGGATTTTACCAATTTCGGAAAAGCACCTGGATTACGCAAAAAAAATCCAGGAAAAATTAGCTGATTTCCGCTCCCTAATCAAATCCGAAAACGAAACGCTAAGTAATAAGATCCGCAAAGGCCAGGAACAAAAAATCCCCTTCCTTTTAATTGTCGGCGACAAAGAAAAGAAAGAGGATCTGATTTCCGTCCGCTCTCGCGACGAGGGCGAACTGGGACAAATGGCTATCAGCGAATTCGCGGCAAGGCTTACGCCGCTAAAAGCCTAAACCATCTGCCACAGTACCCGCACTCAATGCGAGCACCGACTAGTTGCGGTAAAGCCCAGCCTATTGACTCTTTGCCGCAATGCGGACAGATAGCTCGGGGAATTTCTTTCATAAAAACAACCGCTTCTCGTTTTTTTAGAAAAAACCTAAAAATTGACATGACCATTCCTCCACACTATCTTTCTAAAGAGCATAATACATAATTAACATTATGTCAAGATTAAAGCCATTGCTTGTGATCCTGGGGCCCACGGCTTCGGGAAAAAGCCGCTGGGCGAAAAAATTGGCTGCAAGATTCAACGCTGAACTGATTGCCGCCGATTCCCGGCAAATTTACCGCGGCATGGATATTGGCACCAACAAATCACCGGCTCATTTGGTGGATATCGCCAATCCCGGAGATTATTTTTCTGTGGAAGATTATCAAAAACTGGCTTTAAGAATTATTAAAAAAATTCATTCTAAAAATAAACTACCTATAATAGTAGGGGGCACTGGACTTTATATTCAATCCCTAGTTGACAATCTCCGATTCCCGCAAGCCCAACCCAACACGGCTTTAAGAAAAAAATTACAGGGGAAATTAAATCAAAAAGAAATTAGAAAATTAGAAATAATTCTCTCCGGTTCTAATCTCGGAACCAAGGGAAGACCTTTATTTAATATTCTGCAAATTGGGATAAAAATAGACCGAGAAAAACTTTATCGAAGAATAGATCGAAGAGTTGATCAAATGATAAGCGAGGGTTTGCTGGAGGAGAGAAGAAAATTAGGAAAAAATCTTCCCAAAACCATTGGCTATTTTGAAAGCTCGGCAGAAAAAATAAAAACCAACACCCGGCGCTATAGCCGAAGACAAATGACCTGGTTCAAGAGAGATCAAAGAATAAAATGGTGCGAAAAATATTCCGAGGCAGAAAAACTGGTTAAAGAATTTCTTTCAAAATACGCTCCGTCACATTAGGATTGGCCCGGCCTTTGGTTTGAACCATCACCTGGCCGATTAAAAACTTTAAGGATTCCTCTTTTCCTAAACGAAAATCCTGCGCCGCTTGGGGATTGGTTTTAATGACTTCAGAAATTATTTTCCCCAATCGTTGAGGAGAAGATATTTGGCTCAAATCTTTTTCCGCGATAATATGATCCGGATCGGCTCCGGTTTTTTGCATTTCTTTTAATACTAGGTCCGCGGCGGATGAAGAAATTTTTCCGGAGTTTATTTTCTCAATAAATTCCGCCATATTTTCCGGAGTGATTTTTCGGAAATTATCTTTTATTTTTAATAGATAATTAACCAAAAGTTTTTTTAATTTGGGCTGACGCAGTTCCGAAAAACTGTTCTCAAAATAATCCGCTAAAAATTTATCCCTCACCAGAAGTTCAATATCGGCTCTGGGCAGTTTGTATTCTCTCAAAAATCTTCTGGCTTTTTCTTGCGGCAGTTCCGGCAAATCTAAATCCCAACCGGAAATTTCCAAATCCGGAAGGTCGGGATCGGGAAAATAACGATAGTCAGCCGAATCTTCTTTAACCCGCTGGGAAACCGAAACTCCCTGATCTTCTTCCCAGCCGCGGGTTTCCTGAATAATATTGGCAGTTTGGGATTGACGCTTGATTTCGTATTCAATTGACTGCTCCACGGCCCTAAAAGAATTCAAATTTTTAATTTCCACCTTAGGCCCCTTGCCTTTTAGAGAAATATTGACTTCGCAACGCATTTCGCCTGATTCTAGATTGGCGCGAGAAACATCCAAATAGCGAAGAATCATCTGCAAATCTTGGCAGAATTTTTTAGCTTCTAAGGCAGATTTAATATCCGGCTCGGTCACTAATTCCAGGAGCGGAATTCCCGCGCGATTAAAATCTATTTTGCTTTCGCTGGACTCGTGAATTAGCTTGCCAGTATCTTCTTCCAAATGAATCCTCCTAATTTTCGTTCCGTTAAGCATTCCTCCTCGGGCCAGGGGGTCGCCGTATTGAGAAATTTGATAGCCCTTGGGAAGGTCGGGATAAAAGTAGTTTTTGCGGTCAAACTTAGTTTTTTCCTGAATCCGGCAATTTAAAGCCGCGGCAGTTTTTAAAACCAAATAAACCGCTTCTCTATTAATAACCGGTAAGGTTCCGGGATGAGCCAAACAAATTGGGCAAGTATTTTGATTGGGTTCGGCTTTAGCGGCGCTGGTGGAGCAAAACATCTTGGATTTGGTTTTGAGTTGGACATGAATTTCCAAGCCGATCACCGGCTGATATTTTTTGCTCATGTTTTATAACATTTTAACAAAAAAAGATCGGGCCCGCAAACTAATGCGAACCCGAAATTTCATTCAGGGAAGGGCTATAACATGAATATGGCCGTTCCTCCCGTCTTGGTGCCCTTCCAGCTTAAGACAATCCGAGCTGAAAAACCCCTCCAGAAATAAACTTAATTCCTGGAGATTAAATATGATCCCATCAACATTCACAACTTCCTCCCCTTGATTGAGCTTCCTCCGACATTCTTCCACTGAAATGATCATATCTCCTCCTTAAATTAAAAATGCCCGCTTGCGGGCATTTCACTTGATCTCAATCCCCATGGATCGAGCCGTACCTTTAATTATCTTCTTAGCGTTTTCAATATCATTGGCATTTAAATCTTCCATCTTCTTTTCGGCAATATCTTGGATTTGTCTTTCACTAACCTGGCCCACTTTATGTTTCCAGGGATCAGCCGCTCCCTTTTGCACTCCAGCCGCCTTTCTTAAGAGATCAGCCGCCGGCGCGGTTTTAAGTTTTAAATCAAAAGTACGGTTGTCAAAAACCGTTATTTCCACCGGCACGATCTCTCCGATTCGGTCTTTAGACAAATCATTAAAGCGAAGACAAAAATCTTGGATATTTAATCCGTGTTGACCTAAGGCCGGGCCTATTGGGGGCGCTGGGTTAGCTTTGCCGGCTGATATTTGCAATTTAATCACCGTCTTTATCTCTGCCATATTTATATTATTAGATTTTCTTCACTTGAAGTATAGGCGAAACCCGACCGGGTTTCACTTTTTGTATTATTAGATTTTCTTCACTTGAAGAAAATCTAATTCCACCGGGGTTTCTCTACCAAACATATTGACCAAAACCTTTATTTTTCCCCTGGCTTCGTCCAATTCGGAAATTTTTCCGTCAAATTCCTTGAAGGGCCCGTCGGTAATTTTAACCGCGTCTCCGGGATTCAAATCCACTTTATATTTAACATCTTTTTTCTCGGTCTTCTTAGCGATATTTTTAATTTCCTCGGGAGAAACCGGAACTGGCAAGTTTCCTGAACCAATAAACCCAGTTACATTAGGCGTGTTTCTGACCACATACCAGGAATCATCAGTAACCACCATTTCCACCAATACATAACCCGGAAACACTCTTTCTTCCACTTCGTAACGTTTGCCGTCTTTAATTTTAACCTTCCGTTCTTTAGGAACCAGTATATTAAAAATTCGGTCTCCCATTCCCATGGATTGAATTCTCTGTTTCAAATTCTGGGCCACATTTTCTTCGTAGCCGGAATAAGTATGCAGAGCGTACCAGTTTTTTCCCAAATTTGCGGTTTGTTTAGCCATTCTTAATTAACCGATTAACGATTTAACTATTTGTGAAAAGACAAAATCCAAAATTCCTAAAAACAGCGCGGTTCCCAAACTCAAAGCAATCACTGCGGCAGTCATGGAACCAAGGGCTTTTTTCCCAGGCCAGGAAACTTTTAGCATCTCTTCCCGGGTTTCTTTAAAAAAATTAATCGGCTTCATAAATTAAATATCCAAATTTTTAACCTCTTTAGCGCTGGACTGAATGAACCTTTTGCGCGGAGCCACTTCCTGGCCCATCAGAATATCAAACACCCGATCCGCGGCTTCGGCTTCAGTGATAGTCACTTGCTTTAAGACCCGATTTTCCGGATTCATAGTGGTTTCCCAAAGTTGAGAAGGATTCATCTCGCCCAAACCTTTATACCTTTGCACTTTAGCATCCTTCGGCAAATTTTTCAAGAATTCTTCAGTGGATCCGTATTCCATTTTGCTACCCTTTTTAAATCCATACAAAGGCGGTTGAGCAATATAAAGACAGCCCTTTTCAATAATATTCAAAAAATAGCGGTAGAAAATCGTGAGCAGCAAAGTTCTGATATGCTGGCCGTCCACATCCGCGTCAGTCATAATTATCACTCGATGATAACGCAACTTATCAATATCAAATTCCTCGCCGATCGCCGTTCCCAGAGCAATAATCAAATCCTTAATTTCTTTGTTTTTCAAAATTTTATCCAGCCGCGACTTTTCCACATTTAAAATTTTCCCTCGCAAGGGCAGAATTGCCTGAAATTTTCGGTCCCGGCCTTGTTTGGCTGATCCGCCGGCAGAATCACCCTCAACTATATACAACTCGCTTTTGGCTGGATCCTTTTCACTGCAATCCGCAAGTTTTCCCGGCAGGGTCAAGCCGTCCAGCGCTCCTTTTCTAATCACCGTTTCCCGAGCGGCTTTAGCTGCTTCTCTGGCTTCTTTGGCTAAAATACATTTGTTAATTATCGCTCTGGCGTCAGCCGGATTTTTTTCTAAAAATTCCTCAAATTTATCATAAAAAATCGCTTCCACCAAAGTCCTGGCTTCAGGGTTTCCCAATTTAGCTTTGGTCTGGCCTTCAAATTGCGGCTCTGGAATCTTAAGAGAAATAACCGCGGTGATTCCTTCGCGGACATCATCTCCGCTTAAATTGTCTTTCAATAAATTAGTTCTTTTCCCATAATCATTAATCACCCGAGTCAAGGCCGATCGGAATCCGGTTAAATGCACGCCGCCTTCCGGGGTGTGAATGTTGTTGGCAAAACTAATTTCCAGGGGTTGCAGGTCGGAAACATATTGCGCGGCTATTTCCAGAGTGGTTCCAGCCTGCTCTTCTTCGGCGTAAAAAAGATTTTTTTGCACCAATTCTTTGTCGCGATTCAAATAGGCGACATAAGCCGCCACTCCGCCTTCAAAATAGAAAGTGTAGCTGGCATTTTTTTCTTCCCGTTCGTCTTTAACTACAATTTTGACTCCTTTGGTTAGATAGGCCTGTTGGCGCAAATGCGATAAAATAGTTTTCCAGGAAAAATTAATTTCCGGAAAAATTTCTTCATCCGGAATAAAACTAATGGTCGTGCCGCTCCATCGACAGGCGCCTAAATCCTTAACTTTCCCCAAGGGCTTTCCTCTCTCATATTCTTGGAAGTAACACCGGCCTTTGTAATAAACTTCAGCTTTTAAGTATCGGCTCAAAGCATTAACCACCGAAACTCCAACTCCGTGCAAGCCGCCAGAAACTTTGTAAGCATCACCGCCAAATTTTCCACCAGCATGCAAAGTAGTTAAGACGGTTTCCAGGGTTGATTTTCCGGTTTGGTGATGAATACCAGTGGGAATTCCCCGACCATCGTCAGTTATGGTGACCAAACCGTCTTTTCCCAAAACCACGCTAATATTTTTGGCGTGTCCGACCATGGCTTCGTCTAAAGAATTGTCCGTCACCTCCCAAATCAAATGATGAAGACCCTCCACTCCCGTGGAGCCGATAAACATTCCCGGACGTTTCCTAACCGGCTCCAGGCCGGTTAAAACTTCAATGTTTTTTTCGCTATAATCACTACCTGATTGCGGCATCATACTTTTCTTTTAACTTTTCTTCCAGACTCCGGTGGATAATATTAACTTCCTGGTCGGTTAAGGTTCTGGCCGGATGCTGATAAACTATTCGAAAGGCCAGGCTTCTCTTACCGTCTGGGGCATACTCATCCAAAAGCTCCACTTTGTCAATTAAATTATCCGTACTTTTAATAAGCTCGATAATCTCATTCGCTTCTTGATTTTTTTTAATCCAAAAGGAAATGTCCCGCTTAATGCCGGGATATTTAGAAATCGGCCGGTAATTTTTATCTTGGTTGGCTAATTTTTCTAGAGAACTAAAATTAAATTCGCAAAAATCACCCTGGATTTCTAATTTAAACTTCTCGGCATTTAGGGCTTTTAACAAAAAATAAACCGTCTCTTTAACATCTTGCCCGGCAATTGCCAGGTGATTCGCTTCGCCCTGCTGATTATAAACCTTGGCTAATTCAAAAATTTTAACTACTTTAAAGTTATTTAAATTATTTTTATAAATTTCTTTTAATCCGGTAATTAAATCCGATCTTAAATAAGCGTCTTTATTCTTTAGCTTTAATTCTCCTCGAGAAGCAAAAGCATAATTATAAACTTCGCTGTATCCGCAAGCGATTAAAATTTCCTTGGCTTTTCTGGGCCAGGGATTAAATTCCGGAACTTGCAAAGCAAGATCAGGCATTTCCGACTTAATTTTATCGTAGCCATCTATTCTATAAATTTCTTCTGCCAAATCTTCTTTAATCTTAATATCATAACGCCAGCTGGGAATTTCTATTTTATCGCCGTTTATTTTAAAGCCCAAACTTGCTAAAATTTTTTTTGCCCTTTCGGTTTCGGGCTGATAATTTAGAATTAACGGTTTAAATTCTTCCGGATAAAGATCAATGATTTTTTCTTTTTCTCCCGGAATCATACCACCGGCTTTTTCCAAAGCTCTAATCGTTAAATTAATATCCACGCCTCTGGCGAATCTATAGCTGGCCTCGGTTTTAATGCCCTGCTCTCTGCTGGTTTTTCTTATGTCCGGGGGATTAAAATTAGCCGCTTCCAGCAATATATTTTTAGTGTTTAAAGAAATAGAAATAGCTTTAGGTCCTTTGATGCCGAAAAATTTCCCTTTTTCCACTTCCAGCTTTTCCAGACGATCCAAATCATAAGCGTGTAGGGGCTGGCCAATGTCTAGCATAACATAGTTAGTAGCATCCACTAGATTATTAATCGACCGAACTCCACATTGCTCTAAACGTTTAGCTAGGCTAATTTCTGACGGCTTTATTTCCACGTTTCTAATAATTAAATAGCTGAAACGGGGACAGAAATTTTTATCTTTAATTTTTATCTGCATGATTTTATTGCTTGGATCTCTCTAGCCAGCCCTTGGTGCGACAAACAATCCCCGCGATTGGGGGTGACTTCAACTTCTATGATATTTTCATCAATAACTTCGGTTTCTAAAGAATGTAAACTTAAAAGCTCGGCCAATTCCGCGGCTGACTCTTTTATATCTACATAATCTTTTAACCAATCCAGAGAAAAACGCATAATTAAAATTGTCTTAAAAATCTTAAGTCCCCGGAGTGAAATAATCTGATATCATCAATTCCCCATTTGATCATGGCTATGCGCTCCAAGCCAAAACCCCAAGCGAATCCTTTCCAAACTTCGGGATCAACTTTAGCGTTTTTAAAAACCTCGGGGTGAACCATTCCCGCTCCTCCCATTTCCAGCCATCGGTCTTTTGGCGATCTGCGAATATCTACTTCAAATCCCGGCTCCACAAAAGGAAAAAATCCCGGTCGCAAACGCATTTGAGTTTTTTCTCCGAACATAGCTCCAAAAAACGCTTCTAAAATAGCTTTAAAATGAGCGATTCTAATGTCTTTATCTACCACCAAGCACTCAAATTGATGAAACTGCCAATCGTGAGTTGAGTCAGTTCTTTCGTTGCGATAGCATCTTCCGGGAACGATGATTCTAAAAGGCGGCTGATGTTTTTCCAAATATTTAACCTGGCCGGCAGAGGTATGGGCTCGCAAAACCCGGCCGTCGGATAAATAAAAAGTATCCATTTCATCTCTGGCCGGATGATCCGGGGGGATGTTCAAAGCATCAAAATTATAAAATTCATTGGAAATTTCATCTTCTTCCACCACGGAAAATCCTAGGTTTTTAAAAAAATCTTCGGTTTGGTATTGAATTTGAGTTAAAGGATGAAGCTGGCCTATCGGTATCTTCTTTTTTTCCATAAAACAATGGTCAATATAGTGCTTAAAATCGCGAATGCTAAATTTAAAAAAAATAATATTTTTATCGCTATGCCGGATTGATAAGGATCGAAGCCCAGTAAGATGGAAAACCAAGAAATCCAGGATATAACCGCCAGCCCAAAAACCAACAGCCAATAAAAAATCCTAATCATTTCTATGAAATTATAGCATTCTTGCCTTATCTTATCAAGTTTGTTATCATGGCTAGGATAAAGACGATTGGGAGCATTTGCTCCAGCCGACCGGCTGGGCTTGCTCCTGGAAAGATTATTAAAATAATTTTTCATAGTCGCAATGTGGGGTGGTGTAGTAGTAGCATGCGAGTCCCATAAGCTTGAGGCCCTGGCGCAAATCCAGGCCCCACAACTACTAGGAGAAAAAAGTCAGAGTAGCTCAGCCGGTTTAGAGCGTGCGTTTCATAAGCGCGAGGTCGAGGGTTCGAATCCCTCCTCTGACACTCGGGAGCCGTGGTGTAGCGGTCTAACATGCGTCCCTGTCACGGACGAGATCGCCGGTTCAAATCCGGTCGGCTCCGCCAGTAGTTTTTTACGCAAAAACCTATAGCGCCGAAAGCTCTTGCAGCGCTTTTTCTATATTTTCTATGGCTTCTTTAACTTCGGTTTTAGAAACCTTAACTTCCAGATCGTGAACTATTTCGTTGCGCAAGCGATGCGCTCGGCGAACCTTTTCTATATTAGATAATTTAGATTCATCCATTTGCACCAATCTTTCGTTAGTGGTTTCTCCTTGATAGCCAGCTTGATTTAGAATGTCGTCTAAAATTTTATCCGCTTCTATCATCGCCAGCTTGTAAGCGCTGTCACTTTCTGAATCCAGCTGTTTTTTTAAAGCGTTCCACTTTCTTTTCAATTTAGAAGGTTTTTGCGGCTCAATATCCGTGCCCCGAATTTTTTCTCTTAATTCCCAGGTTATATATTTATGAGCTTTTATCGCCGTAATTATTATCGCTAGAAACAAAATCGCAATAAAAAAAATCAAAACCGCCTTGATATTGTTGAGCAGGGACGGACTAGAAAAAAAATTATAAATTGAATCCGATATTTCTTTGAAAGACATTGGCTAATTCAAAAATTAATTCTTCTTCATAGGCCCGGCTGATAATTTGTAATCCTACCGGCAATCCGTTTATTTTCCCGCCAGGAATAGACATAGCCGGAACTCCGGCCAAATTAATCGGCACAGTGTAGATATCTGACAAATACATGGTTAAGGGGTCGTCAGTTTTTTCGCCTAATCTAAAGGCTGTGGTAGGAGTGGTGGGGGTTATAATCAAGTCCACTTTTCTAAAGGCCCGATCAAAATCCTCTTTGATTAAACGGCGGACTTTTTGCGCCTGCTTATAATAAGCGTCGTAATAACCATGGGAAAGCACATAAGTTCCCAACATTATTCGGCGCTTAACTTCCGGTCCGAATTGGTCTCGGGTTTCGCCATAGCGAATGCCGTCAAAACGGGCCATATTAGAAGAAACTTCTGCCGGCATGATTAAATAATAAGCGGCCAGAGCGTATTTAGAATTGGGCAAAGAAATCTTTTTTATTTTAAAGCCCAATTTTTTCAAAATTTTAATTTTTTCTTTTATTAATCTCTCTATTTCCGGATTTAATCCTTTTTTAAAATATTCCCGGGGAATTCCGATATTGATTTCTTCGGGAATTCTGGGCGGCAAAGGCAGATCAATGGAGGTGGAATCCATTTTGTCTCGGCCTTTAATTATGTCAAAAATCATTTTTATATCTGAAACCGTCCGAGCCAAGGGTCCAATTTGATCCAAAGACGAAGCCATGGCAATCAATCCGTAGCGAGAAACTGCGCCGTAGGTTGGTTTTAAGCCCAGCACCCCGCAAAAACTGGCCGGCTGACGAATAGAACCCCCGGTGTCTGACCCCAGCGCGAAATCAACTAAGCCCGCGGCTACTGCCGCGGCTGAACCACCAGAAGATCCTCCGGGAACCCGCTCTTGGTCTAAAGGATTCAAGGTCGGACCAAAAGCGGAATTTTCAGTGGAAGAACCCATGGCGAATTCATCCATATTAGTTTTTCCCAAAACGCCAAAACCGGCTTTTTTCAACCGTTTAATGACCGTGGCCGAATAAGGAGCGATGTAATGCTCTAAAATTTTAGAGCCGGCAGTGCAAGGCAAGCCCTTAACTAGAATGTTATCTTTAACTGCAATGGGAATGCCTTTAACTACTTTTTTTTTAAATAAAAAAGCCTTCAATTCGTCCATAAAATTTTGGCTTTAAAATATTTGGGAGTAGGAATGGCTTTATTCCTGATCTTATCCTGGCGCATTATATTTTTTATTTCTGTCGCCTGGGTCAGGGGCTCAGTCTTTTTTAAATTCAGCCGGGAAATTTGCGAAAAATAATTTAAAATTTCCGAAATATCAATTCCCAAGGCCTCCTCTTCTTCCAAGGTGAGTTTTAAATTGGCTAATTTTGCCAAATGTTTAACTTGTGATCGCGATAAAATCTCGCTCATTTATAATTTTTATTCGCCATGCTTTAGCTTTATTATACTTGCTTCCCGAATTTTTTCCAGCCACCAGATAATTAGTGTTTTTAGACAAAGAAATTGCTGATTTTCACACTGCGCAATAATTTATCTAAAAACTTTTGATTTTTTCCAAACCAATTATAAACGCTCCGGGCGACTATCGGGCCAATATCTTTAACGCTCTCTAAGCTCTCCGGAGAAGCATTTCTTATATTTTCTAAATTACCAAAATAATTGGCCAAGTCAATCGCGGTTTGCTCTCCGGTTTGATAAACCCCTAAGGCGTAAATAAATCTAGGTAAGTCAATTTTTCTGGAATTATTAATAGATCTAATAATATTTTGCGCTGATTTCTCGGCAAAACGCTCCAGAAGAATTAAGTCTCCAGTTTTTAAAGAAAACAGGTCGGCCGCGTCTTGAATCAGTCCTTGGTCAATCAACTGATCAATTATTTTAGGACCCAGGCCTTCAATATTAAAGGCTTTTTTAGAAGCAAAATGATAAATTCGGCGGCGTTTAACGATTAACTGCTTTTGCTCTTCTTTAATTTTCGGCAATTCATATTTCTGGCTGTTTTTAGGCCGTAGACCTTTTAGAACTTTAATCACATTCGGAATAACATCTCCAGCACGGCGCACAATCACGGTGTCACCAATGCGAAGATCTAGGCGGTCAATTTCGTCCTGATTATGCAAGGTGGCCCGGGAAATAGTGACTCCCTGCAAATTGACTGGATCTAAAATCGCGACTGGAGTCAAAACGCCGGTTCTCCCCACCTGAACTTTTATATCTTTCACTAAAGTAGCGGCTTCCTGACCTAAAAATTTATAGGCAATCATACCTCGCGGCGATTTGCCGGTGACTCCTAATTCGCTCAATAATTCATTGTCATTAACTCCGATCACAATGCCGTCAATTTCGTATTCCAGCTCTTCTCGATTTATATTATTAAAAAATTGCCGGGCTTGGTTTAAGTCAAAACAGCGCCTTCCCGGAACCACTCTAAAGCCCAATTCCAAAAGTTTTTTATGCTCCTCTTCCGGGGAGCGATCTTCTATTCCTAAAAGCTGCCAGGCCAGAAAACTTAGATTTCTAAAAGCGGCGATTTTAGGATCCAATTGCCGGATAGAGCCGGCGGCCAGATTTCTAGGATTGGCATATTCAGCTTGAAATTTTTTAAAATTATTTTTAGTGATATAGACCTCGCCCCGGACTTCGCAATCCACGGCTAACCGCAACTCTAAGGGTATGGTGCTTATGGTTTTTAAATTTTGCGTAACTTCTTCGCCAACTTGTCCGTCCCCGCGAGTTGCTCCCTGGACTAAAACGCCTTTTTTATAAATCAAGCTGACGGCCAAGCCGTCCACTTTATATTCGGCGTAATAATCCGAGATTTTACCGGTTAATTTTTTAATTCTTTTTCCCCAATCTTCCAATTCCGATTCAGAAAAAGCGTCAAACAAAGAAAGCATGGGATGTTGGTGCTTAACTTTTTTAAATTTATCTAAAGATTTCCCGGAAATTCTCTGGGTGGGAGAATCCGGAGTGATAAATTGAGGAAATTTTTTTTCCAATTCCTCTAATTCGTTTTTCAGCGAATCAAAAACCGCATCGGAAATTTGGGGACGGTCTAGGATATGATAAAAATAACTGTGCTGGTTTATTTCTTTTTTAAGTTTTTGAATCCGGATCTTGGCGCTACCAGCTTTCATCGTTATTCTATATAAATCTGAATTGATCGCTGTAAGGAGCCGTAGGTTCCGGTGGATTTAATCCAACCGGCGTTACCTAACTCCACCGCGTAAACCGCGTCGTTTAATTTAGAGCGAGAAGCCTCGTTACAATAATTTTTGGCGTTTCCCTGGCTTTCGGATTTAATAATCGTCTGATAAAGCATGCACTCAATACCGGATTCGGCCGCGTAATAAGCCGGAGCGGAATAGGGCAGATTGCGGTTTATTTTCGCCTGTTTCACCAAAAAAGCCGAACCGGCAATAGCCATAGTTAATATTGCGGTTAAAACCGCCAGGGTAAAAATCAAAACCGATCCTTTATTTAGCCCGAGAAGAAACACTGGAGTTGATGTTAATAGTATAATTTCCCTTCAGGTAGGAAATATCAAAACTATAATTCAAAAGGCCCTGGCTTTCCGAAAAATTTGCCTGGCTTATTTTGGTCAAATTGGAATTCATGGGCTCGCCATTGCGCCAGAGCTGATTTCCAGAAAATTTATAATTAACGCACTGGCCGCTAGAAGTGGTAAATTTAAGTTCCTGGCCAGAGTCCAAAATTTTAAAAATGTCGCTTCCGGCGCAAGCGCTGTTGTATTGAGCCATGCGGGCTTCTTTTTCTAAAAATTCCATAATATAGCGGCCGTCTTCTTGGGCTCGCTTCAATCCATAACTTTGCTTTTGCGAAATTAAAGAAGTAATGAAAACTCCGGACACCACTTCCAAAACCAAAGCAAAAATTCCCGCGGACACCACCATTTCCAATAAAGAAAAGCCCTTTCTATTTCCAGTCATATAAACGATATTTTATGTTTACAGCGCCGACTTGGGCGTTGATTTCATATTTGCCTTCAGCGTCCCAAGAAAGGGAATCCGGATTGTTATCTCTTTGATTGCGCAGAGTTTCAATTTGCTTCTGGGCCAAAGCTAAGTCGGAAATTTGTCTGGCGGTTAAGGAAAAATCTTTAATGGTTTTAGCCATCAAGACCGAAGCCGCGGTAATGGCAACCGAAAGCAAGGCCACCGAGACCATAACTTCTACCAAAGTCAAACCCCTATTGAATTTCAATATTGCCATTGGCATTAATAATAATATTTTTATTATTTAGTCTAAAATCGCTCAACTTATTAACTTGCGGCGCCGGAGGAAGGAAATAAACTTCACCCTGGCTTAGGGTTAGGTCCGGCGCTAAATTAACCGTTTCGTTGGAGCAGATTAGTTTATAACTGGAATCGTTCAGACGTTTCACGCCAAAGCTGGAGCACGAAGTTTGGGTAGCCAGAGCCAGGGCCTGCTCTCTTCTGATGTTGGAAATCAGGGTTTCTGCGGCAATATCCAAATTGTCTTGGCTTGACTTTCCTTTTAAGCTGACCACGGCCAAAACCGCAAATAGAGAAATAATAGAAACCACCGCTAATAATTCCACCAAGCTAACACCTTTTCTAAAATAGGAAATTTTAAACATATTATTGTAGCTGAAACCAAGAAGGGGCCAAAAGCAATTAGCGATTTTAAAGACCTCCTTTTCTTGGCTATCAAGATAATACCATAAATTGATCCCAAAACAAAGGCCAAATTAAGAGCGAAAATTATTTCCGGAAATCCCAATAAAAACCCCATAATAATCGCGATCTCCGCATCTCCCCAGCCCATCCATTTCTCGCGGGAAATAAGCACTAAAAAAGCAAAAAATCCTCCGCTAAGCGCGGCCGCTTCCCAATTTTCTGGCGATATAATGAGAGCCAGAATCATTCCCGGAATCGCGATAATATCCGGCACCAGCATATATTTGGCGTCATAGACAAAAATAACCAATAAAATCGCGACAAAAATTAAATTCCAGCCCCAACCGAAGAGAACAAACAATATTCCGGTTATAAGTTCCAGCAAAGGATACTGAATGCTTATCTTCGCCTGGCAATAACGGCAACGAGCGCGATAAACAATAAAACTAAGCACTGGAACTTATAA
>Ga0209542_10010886_pt1 | contig 16271 bp, 13 predicted proteins | sample RifCSPhighO2_01_FD_184028 | JGI IMG/M metagenome (GOLD analysis project Ga0209542, IMG submission 184028) | Soil microbial communities from Rifle, Colorado - Rifle CSP2_plank highO2_0.1 (SPAdes) (version 2) | ecosystem: Environmental > Terrestrial > Deep subsurface > Rock core/Sediment ...
AAAAATCTCTCAAGCGCCGACATCCAGAAAAAGCTGCCGCGTAACGTCTTATTGCGTTCCCAAAGCTCCGTTCAATTGAATGGAGTTTTTTAATACTTACCGACACTTGGCGACCCGACCGCCAAGTGCCGCCGCACAAGATTTTTTACTTTCTCGCCCAGAATTCATTTCTGGGGTATTCGTGGCCACGTTCTCGAACGCCGATGAGATCATCCGTGTCAACAAGTTTGAATGATGTGCTAAGAATCTGGTGTACCCGATCTTTGGATTCATCCGAGCCGACTTCAACCAATATTTCTTTAACCGAATCCAAAGAACTACCCTCGAGGATTTGAGCTTCCGCGCCGTCAACGTCAATTTTGAGATAAGTTGGTGGCGGTAGTTTTAAAATGCTACGGAGATCATTAAGAGAGAACGAAATCACGGGCATTAAGATCATGCCACGCTCCTTGTTGCCGTGATTTGCGGATCCAGATGAATATGAACTTAACGGAAAAGCTTCAACGCCTGTTTTGCCCAGAACCGCGATTTGAAATGGCGCCACTTTGCTTTTATTCAAAATGACATTGTGGCAGATGGTTCGGAAATTTTCGAAATGCGGTTCAAAAGCGTACACTTGCATGCCTGCGAGTTCAGCGGCGAATGAGAATTTTCCTATGTGCGCGCCGATGTCATAGAAAACGCCTTTTTTGCCCTGTATCCATTTTGCGGTTTTTGGTTCATGGTCTTTCAGTCCGCGGGCGTCTCGCCAATTGGTGATAATACTTTTGCCGCCACTGTCAAAAGAACCGGTAACAGTGCGAGTGTTTCGAAGCGCTACGAGCACGGAATCAAACGCCGAAAGCCCATGCTCGCGACATCTTTGATATTGTAAAATTTTTTTTCTTATATGCATGTTTTTTACCAAATAATTAAAAGATTTTTTACTTTTCATAATAATAACACGCCAGACATAGTTAGAAGGTTATTATCGTGGCGATTGACATGGTTCTCCACTCTATTATATAATAAAAATTAATGTCAGAAAAAATTTGTTCCCATCATATTGGTGGTCGAGGTGGCAATAGAAGTTTCCCGATTCTTAATAGTTTCGAATCTGATTTTGTAAATATATTATATGATGCGGATAATAGTTGTCTGGAACAAATTGCGAATTTAAATAAGTATAACACATCAGAACTTAGGGTAATACCTGCATGTGTGGGTGGTAAAAATGGCCATGCAAAATTCAATATTAATTATGATCCATCTACCAGCTCACTTCGCGCTATCAATCCGAAGACTGCCTCATGGTATTTTTATTTCAGAAAATATCAGTATGATTATATTTCTAAGGAAACTTGCCAACCAGTAAAGAAATTGCGAGTGAAAGTTATTACACTCGACACGCTTTTGAAGGATGATCATACACTTGTTCCTCCTGATATACTCTCTATTGATACACAAGGAACAGAGTATGAAATCCTTGAGGGGGGTGTTGAAACTTTAAAAGAAGATACGTTGGCAGTTATAGCAGAAGTTTGGTTCCATGAAATATATAAAGGTCAAAAATTATTCGGCGATGTGAGCGCACTTTTACACACACATGGTTTTGTCTTTGTAAAGTTTACTAAAGATTTTTTTGATTTCTCGCCATATCGTTATCCGATTGGGCTTCGTGGTGATGGTTTACAAAGTTCAACAGACGCTTTATTTTTGAAAGGAATTGATGTTGTTAAGCGTGTAAGAGATTTATCAAAACGTTTTATTATGTTGGAAAAACTTGCTTTTATTGCACTCACTTTTAATCAGTTTGAATTCGCTTTAGAATGCATGCGAGAATCTTCCAAATTAAAGGCAAAAAAAGGTGTACCGCAGTATGTCTATCAAGATTTTTTAAGGAAGTTTTTTGATTTATCAAAACGAGTACCGAAAAAGTATCCTCCAACTTTTATGGAAAAGTTTACTTCTTCAGAAAGTTCTGCCAGATTTCATAAGGATACGAAGATTAAACACGTTGGCTTGCACGGATATGGTTTAGATGTTGTTAATACAATCCCAGATTCTGATATTGAAAAATTATTTAGAAAATTTAATCTTTCAAGTCAAGCTGATTTGTTGAAGTTAAGACGTTGCCAAGGGATGTCTGCCTTAGGTTCTGGCCATGGCGTAATCATAAAATAGTAAGTAAAGATTTTATGCTCAACATTGGTGCAGATAAGTTGGTGGGTCAAGACACAATCCTAGTTTCGGTCGGGTTACCGACCAGAAATCGCGCACATCTTTTGCCGATTGCACTTAACTCGCTTTTGAACCAAACATATCGCAATATTGAATTTATTGTTTCTGATAACGCGTCAGATGACGAGACAGAGAAAATTATGCTCGAATACGTTACACGCGATCCGCGGGTGCAATATACGCGGCAGGCGCAGAATATCGGTGGCAATCCGAATCACGAATACGTGCTTGATAAAGCACGGGGCGTATATTTTATGTGGGCGTCGGATGATGATTCGTGGGACCCATTATTTGTTGAGACTTTGGTTGATGTGTTAGAGAAAAATCATGATTACGGCGTGGCCATGAGTCACTATTACCAGCAGGCTATTCACGGCGGGGAAGATAAAATGACAGTCAGGACTCACTATTTTACAAACGCTTCATATCAAGATTTGTTTTGGCACTACCTGCGAAATGGTAAAAGCCCGATTTTTTTCTTTGGACTGTACCGAACGGACGCGCTCAAAAGAATTCTCAAACGCCATTTTAAGGTCACTGCTCGGGGGCCACATCTTTTTCTTTGCGAGGTTGCTCTCTCCATGAAAATGTACTCGGTCGAAAAGATTCTTCACACACGTCTCCAAGACATGCGTTCCAACTTGGAACGCCATCCGGATCATCCTCACACTAAGGCCGAGTACAGACCTTTAGCCGGCACGAACTTTCTGTTCACGACGCTTCTCTGGCTTTTAACGTCGACGGTCATTCCTCTTAGGAGAAAGTATTCCATGGTAAAGCTTTGGAGCCGACGGGTGTGGTTGAAAAAAAGAAAAATTATTTCTGAATTTCGAAATTATTTCAAGAGCTTGTTTCCAAAGAGTTAAATACGTTGGTTTTGTTACTCGTTCGGTAATAAAAAGCTCTCCAGCGAGTTATCTTAAACGTCGTATCGCGCGTAGGCTTTTCATGTGTTACGCTGTATAATAAACTTTCCTCAAATGAAAACTATTTTTGTCACCATGCCGAATGTGAGTGTTTTTCGGAATTTGTATTTTTTTCCGAAGAGCTTTTTCAATCAACTAGAAGACGCGCTCAAGTTAAAAAAAGATACTCGCGTGGTTTTTCTTGTGCACAAGGGTGATTATGAAAAATATATCTGGTTTTTTAAACCGCATCTCTCTGATCGGGTTATCGTGGAGGAAGTTTTAGTCGATCCAAAAAAAAACATCTGGAGAAAGTTTTTCCGTTTTTTATACGCCTACTTAGTCTATACGGGCACAACCAAGGTGCTCACTACCATGGGCATGCGCGTGGATGATCCGCCAGCAGCCGCCAATCGTCATGTGTTTATCATTCGCATTCTTTTGGCGAACACCTTTGGGCGATCTAGATTTGTGAAGAGGAAGGTTGTTCCATTTTTGTATCCGCGCGTGTTTACCGAGAGGCCGTTTGAGGATCTTTTTACGCGCTACAAACCACGTTTGATTTTTACCACGAATCTCTATGGCGAATTCGACACATTTCTTTTGGCGGAAGCGAAGCGGCGGGGGGTCAAATCTATCGGCATGCTCGCCAACTGGGATCACGTCGATAAATATTTTCTACCGCTTCAATCTGACGTGCTCTTGGTTCAAAACGAACAGGTAAAAAGCGCGGCATACCGCTATCAGGCCTATGAAAACCACGAGCTTAAGTGCACTGGTTATCCTTATTTTGATTTTATTATTGATCCACATTTTGTCATGAAGCGGGAGGATATACTTGCGCATCTTGGATTTCCGGCCGCGGGACGTTACATTCTTTACATTTCTGGCACCGCCTATTGTCCGGACGAGCCGGATGTCATTGAAAATATCTTGTCATGGATCGATCAAGGGGTGTTTGGTCCGAACATCCATTTAGTGCTTCGACCGTACCTTGGCGGCAGAAGCAAAGACAAAGAGTTTGACCGCAAGAAGTTTGAAGGGTTCAAAAATCATCCACGCGTCAGATTTTATACTGAAAAAGCGTGGAATAGTATGTCTGACGCGGTGAACTTTATGAATGTGATGCGGCACGCGTCTGTCGTTATGACCGTGTACAGTACGGCGTTTCTCGAAGCCGCAGTGCTTGATCGACCTTTAGTCGCTGCCGTTTTTGACGGTTACCACAAGCGACCGTATCACCGGTCGATTCGTCGCTTCGAAGAGTTCGAGCATTTCAAGGATTTCATAAAAACGGGCGCGATCAAACGCACCTTTAGTTTTGAGCAACTAAAATATGCTTTGGCGGCATACCTCAAAAATCCCGCTATTGACGCCGATAAAAGAGCGTACGTGCGAGAAAAAGTTTGTTACAAGTTGGATGGTCATGCCACAAAGCGTACGCTTGATTTTGTGCTAGACATGCTCGATAATTCCGCCGAAGCTTCACCGAAATGAAAATCGCCGTTATCACGCGGTCCTTGATTTTTTCCGGCGGGGGAGAGCGTCAAGCGATACAATTTTCAATCGAACTTCTGAAACTTGGTCACGAAGTGACTCTTTACACCACGAAACATGATTCCAAAGGCTGTTTTCCTGACGATGTAAAAAAGATAACACTGAAAACACTTGCGTTTGAACAGAAGTCACTTTTTCCCGCGTCTCTCAAACGCCTTCCTCTTGTTGGCGATTTTTTTCATATGTATGCTGAAAACCGGTTGGCTAAGAGAGTAGCGCTCATGATTGATTCTGACACAGAAGTGCTAAACCCGAATGATTCATGGGGGACGCACGTCGCTTTGTATTTTAAGAAGAGGAATCCTCGCGCCGTTTCAGTGCTTATGTTAAATGATCTCTATACTGCACGGTGGTCTTTGTTCGACGACCCGCTCTTTGGCGGACGAAAAAGTCTGCTCAAATGGCCGTTGTACTTTCTTAAAGATTTTTTTGAACGAACGCTCTTTTTCCACAATCTCGATTCAGTTGTGGTGTTAAACAACCGTACGGTTGGATTAGTTTCGCACTATATGAAAAAAGAAAGCGTGATCGTTCGAAGTGGTGTCGATCTCAATCATTTCTCATATCGACAAAGGTCGCCTCTCCAAAAAGACAAGCCGATCAGACTTTTTTGCCACGGCATTTTTTATATTCATCGGCGCTACGAAGATGCCATTGAGGCTCTCCAGATTCTTGTTCGGGAGGGGTATGACGCGACACTGACCATAAGCGGGGATTACGAGAGTCGCGATATTTTTCGGGCCTACTACGATCGTCTTGCAAAGTTGGTTGAAGTCCACGCGCTTTCGTCTCGCGTCACTTTTTCGGGATTAGTCTCTGAATCGGAGCTTTTGGAGTTGTATAATCAAGCGGACATTTTTGTTTCGCCGGCGCACTTGCAGACGTGGGGGATTGCTGTGTTTGAAGCCGCCGCCTCCGGATTGCCTACAATCATTTCACGAACTATCGGGGCGGCCGAGGTTTTGGAAGACCGCGTTAATACAATGATGGTTAATCCAGCCAAACCGAATGAAATTGCGGAGGCTGTTCAGTCGCTCGTCGAGAGCCCGCTTCTCTACGACACAATTGCGAAGGAAGCCAATAGATTTGTACGAAATAATGTATCGTGGCGGCGATACGCGGAGCACATGCTTGCGATATTCAAAAAAACGTATGAACGCAAGAATGCCTAAAACTATTTTTATAACCAGCTTTCATGTACTGGTGTCCCGAAACATTTTGCTTTCGCCGCTTTGCCATTTGCTTAAACAAGACGGCTGGCGAATTGTCATTATTGTCCCAGAAAAAAAGCATCAGTATTTCAAAGATACTTTTGGAGACACACAAACTGAAATTATTGGAGTGAAAAATGTCTTGAACCGCGCGGATAATTTTTTCAAAGACCTGGCGCTTTCCGCTCTTCGGACGCGTTCACTTTTGGTTATGAAGAAACGAAAAATGGGAGTGAGAGTACCTTTTTATTTGCGGATTTTTTTCTTTGCCCCCCTTCTTAAGTCACTCATTCCTTTTTTGTACCGTCTTGTTATACCTCGTCACTCCTTTCACGATATTTTCTTGCATTATCAGCCGGCGCTTGTTTTTTCAACTGACGTGTTTAGTTCGAATGATTGCCGGCTTATGCGTGAAGCAAAAACGCATGGTATTAAAACAGTCGGTATGGTTCGTTCATGGGATAATTTGACGGCGAAAGGCGGTTTTCGGTTTGTTCCCGATGTTTTGGTCGTGCAAAACGAAATTGCTAAACGTGAAGCTGTCGAGCTTCATGCAATACCGAGTGAGAAAGTTTTTGTGGTTGGTATTCCGCATTATGACCGATATCTCGCCGCTGATCCAAACGAGGAGTTCTATGACGCGAAACTTGGCGTGCCGCGCGGTCAAAAATTTGTGCTCTACGCTCCGCTTGGAGATCGAATCGTGAAAGTTGGGGATATTGTGCAAAAACATAAATATGACGCTGGTATGGTGGCTTTACTCGACCGCCTCGTTCCCCCCGATTATTTTATCATTGTCCGTCTGCCTCCGACTGATACCATAACAGTTGATCGAGATGCGTTGTCTCCGCGAGTTATTTTTCAAGAACCTGGTGTTCGTTTTGGGCCAGATCATAAAGGCATTCGCTTAAGTGAAATGAGCGAAGAGGATGATCGTTTGCTTTGCGCGACCTTGAAACGGGCGGCGGTGGTCATCAATCCATTTTCCAGTTTGTGCATTGACGCCGCTTTTTTGGATAGACCTATTATTACGCCGTCTTTTGACCCATACCCCGTGCCCTATTGGGAAAGCGTCCGGCGTTTGCAAGAGTTTGAACATTTCCGGCCGGTTATGGAAGGTGGTGGTACTAAAGTGGTGGAGAGTGAGGCGGAGCTTGAAAAAGCGATTAAAACCTATATGATGGACCAATCACAAGATCGACAACGAAGGAGGCTGTTTGCCGAGAGGGAATGTTACAAACTGGACGGCCGTTCGTCCGAGCGACTGTTTTATGTTTTGAAATCAAACAGTGCTATACGTGTCAATCAATAGCTAACCCCGAACAAAAAACATGGCAAATATCCTTGGGTTAAAAGTTACTTCGCATGATACGGGGGCTGCGCTCATTTTCGGAGATCGCGTCATTGCCATTTCCGAAGAGCGATTGAACAGGGTGAAGCATTCTCGAAACATGTTTCCAGAGAAAGCCATCGATTACTGTCTCGCGGCGTTTAAACTCTCGCCAGCAGATATCGATCTCGTTGTATTAGATCAGGTCGGCTCCCGCGCCGAATCGCCATCAGAGCGGATTTGGAAGCGAAACGTTGGAGAGCGTTTTAGTAAAGCGGCTTTGCACGTTATCAATCATCATGACGCGCATGCCGCTTCAGTTTTTTTCGCTTCGCCTTTTCAAGAAGCCGCGGTGCTTATTGTTGACGGGTCGGGAGAAAAAATTCACAGCCATCTTGGCATGATTGGCACTGAAACCGAGACGTTGTACCGCGGGGAAGGCAATGTTGTCGCTGAAATTCAAAAAACCGTCCACGTGCGAAGACGGCTTCGATTCCCATACAGTATGGGTATCGGCAAATTGTACAGTCTCCTGTCGGAAGGGTATTTGAATTTTGGTATTTACAATGAAGGAAAAATGATGGGACTCGCGCCATATGGCGATGACCGTGTTCTTCGGGAGTTTCCGTTTGATCGGTGGTTTCTTGAAAAAAATGGTCACATCATTTGCAATCCACACGTCACATTTCCGGGTATCGAGCGTTTTGTTGGCACGAAAAAAATGCGTCACGCGATTAAGGAATCAATTTTCCGTACTTTGGAGAAATGGATTTTTTGGTTACTGGATATGTGTTCGGGCAGAAAAAAAGAATTCTTCTTGGCGCCAGATTGCTTCAAGCCAATTGTTCTTACAAAGCCGGCGCGCCAGAAAGATGGGTCGCCACTTGATCCATATTACACTGCCGTTGCGTATGCCGGACAAAAAGTACTAGAAGAAGTCATGGTTTTGTTTGGCAAGAAAGTGAAAGCCGCTTCGGGGTCTGATAATCTCTGTCTCGCCGGTGGGGTTGGTTTGAATATCGACGCGAACAAGCGTTTTCTTGACGATGTTGGGTTCAAGCATATCTTTGTCCAGCCAGCGGCTTCGGATACCGGCGTCGCTTTGGGGTGTGCTTTGTGGGGCGCTCACATGATTCTTCACCTACCTCGATTTTATAAAATGGATTCCGCGTCACTCGGCCGGCCCTATTCGGAGACAGAAATTGAAGTGGCACTTCAGGAAAGACCACAAGGCATTTCTTTTCGACGATCGGAACATGTCGCGAGTGACGCGGCCAAACTTATCGCCAAGGGCAACATTATCGGTTGGTTTCAGGGTGGTAGTGAATATGGGCCGCGAGCGCTTGGTAATCGTTCCATCCTCTGCGACGCGCGCGTGCCGGATATGAAAGATATTGTAAACAAGCGAGTTAAGCACCGCGAAGCGTGGCGGCCATTCGCCGCGAGTATTTTAGCGGAAAGGCAGAGAGAGTGGTTTGAGCTTGGTGAGAGTAGTCCATTCATGCTTTTGGCGGCGCAGGTAGTTAAAGAAAAACAGAAGCTCATCCCTTCAGTCGTTCACGTTGATGGATCGTGCCGAATTCAGGCGGTTACAAGTGAAGCCAATCTACCTTATTACCAATTGCTCAAAGCTTTTGAAAAAGAAACTGGCGTACCGCTTTTTCTCAACACTTCATTTAATGACGCCGGAGAACCGATTGTTGAAACTCCGAAAGACGCGATTTCTTGTTTCTTTAAAACTGATTTGGACTGTCTCGTTATCGGCAATTACATTGTCACTAAGAGTTTGTAGGCATTGTCATGAAAAGCGCACACATATTACCAATGGAGCGCTGGAAGTTTTTTTGTTATACCACGCTTGCGTTTTTTCTCTCGCCCGTTTTTTTTCTGGTCACACGTTTGCGGCGCCGACATCCACAGGAGACACCTAAGATTTTGGTCGTGCCGATTTTAACCAGGGTTGGCGATCTCATCTGCGCAACTCCGGTGTTTCGGGCGATTAAAATTGCAAAACCAAAAGCGCACCTTTCTGTGTTGGTTGGTAAGAAAATCATTGACCTCATTGTGTCGAATCCGCGTATCGACACGATTATTAACTTAAATGATATTCCGTATAAAGGTTTTTTTGGCCGCGGTCGACTTTTTTTCAGATTATTTTCCGAACACTTCGACGATGTTATTTTACTGACAAATAACCCTTTTAATAATTTGCTGGCTTTTTTCAGTATGGCGTCCTTGCGGGTAAAGACCGTTATTTTGGACAGATCATTCGCCGAACGTCTCACTGATTGGATGAGTAATCGGAGAGTGATCTATACGCCGGGTACGTTTTTGCAAGATCACTACATTCGCTTGCTTTCCAACATTGGCATTTCTTTCTCGCCTCCTGTCAAAGAAGTTTTTCCGACCAAAGAAGGGGAGCGAAAGGCGGAGCAGTTTTTTTCGGAAAATGGGGTTTCGTCAGGAAGTTTTTTGGTTGGCATCTGTCCTTCGGCGGGTAACAGTGCCAAAGAATGGCCAGCCGCTCGCTTTTCGGAATTGGCGGATTTGATTGCCACTCGCTATAAAGCCAAAATTGTTTTTATTGACAGCCCGGGTAATCTTTCGCGAGTCGAGGAAGTTATAACAGGCATGAAGCAAAAAGATGCCGCCTTGCCGCCGGCAGTGCATTTTTCATTATCGGAAGTGCCATCCGTGGTCAAAAAGCTTTCTGTTTTTATCGCGGTTGATACCGGTTTGATTTACGTGGCGCACGCGCTTCAGGTGCCGCTTCTCGATATCATAGGGCCGTTTCATCCTAAAGAACAAGCTCCCGATGATCGAAGAAGCATCCAAGTTCGCCCACCGAAAGAAATCGAACCGTCCTTATTCATTCTGACGAAACCGCGGGAATTTTCTTTGCAAAGACAAGCTGTTTTATCAGTCCCCGTTTCCGATGTGTTTGAGGCTTTCGAAGAACTTTTGAATCGAGGTATAATTTCATCACCGCTAGGCATTTGATGTACAACCCATGTTTCGGATTACCCGTCTTATAAAAAAAATTTGGACACTCATTGATTCACTGTATTTCCACTATAAGTGGAAAATGTTCTGGCTTTCCGTGCTCGGCATTGCCAGCGGTTTTCTCGAGGGTATAGGCGTAACGTTGCTTATTCCGCTCTTTTCTTTTTTTGTGGGGAGCAGTAGTGCGCTCGGTAGTAGCGTTGGGGTTAAATTTTTCAAGGATTTTTTTTCCCGCTTCGGCCTCAGTCTTGATTTCAAGTTCCTTCTTCTTATAACTGTTTCTATTTTCCTAATTAAAGCGGTGGCGGTTTTTGCATTTTCGTATTTACGCACCAGAATCGTCACAAACTATAAAACCGGTACGCGCAAAGATATCTACCAATCCTTTTTAGGAACCAACTATTCTTTTTTGCGCAAACAGAAGGTGGGCTATCTCGACGCGGTCCTCATCGCTGGTATAAAACAAAGTTCTAAACTACTCGAGTATTTGATTGGATTTATTCTAAGCGTGGTCAGTTTAATCACGTATCTCTGTGTCGCCTTCGTGCTCTCGCCCTTTATTACCGTCGTCACTCTGATTTTTGGTATTGGATTTTTAGTGCTCTATAAGCCGCTTGTTGGAAGGATCAAGCGGTATTCAAAACTACTCGCTGATCTTTCCAAAGTCGTGGCGCATTCCATGACGGAAACGTTGTATGGCATTAAAACTGTCAAAGCGTTTGGCGTTGAAAAGCAGGTGCTTGCCTCGACTGCCCATGTGTTTACCGAGATAGAAGAGGCCGAATTCAAGAAACAGATTACCAAAAACTTCGCCAAACTTTCGCTCGAACCGTTTAGCGTTATTTTTATGGTTGCGGTGTTTTCCATTTCATATCTTTATACGAAATTTGACATTGTCGCGTTCGCTTCGATTATGTACCTCATCAATAAGATGTTCGCGCTCATAGACAAGATTCAATCCGCGCTTCATGTTATCGGCGAGACACTGCCAAATGCGCAGGAGGTTCTTGGCGCCATGCGGGAAGTTAAAAAACACCAACCGCTCGGCACTGGCACGAAGGCTTTCCATTGGAGTAGAGAGCTCCGTTTTGATTCCGTCACGTTTGGGTATGGGTCTGAAAAAGGCGTACTTCGGGAGATTTCTTTTTCGGTGCCGAGGGGAACAGTTTTGGGAATTGTGGGGCCGTCTGGCGCCGGCAAAACGACTATTGTTGACCTCATCTTGCGTTTACTGTCTCCCACTGAAGGTTTTATCGCGCTCGATGACACGAATATCAGCGATATAACAGTTGAGAGTTGGCGTAAAAACATAATTTACGTCGCGCAGGATATGTTCTTGCGCAACGATTCCATTGCCGAAAACATCCGATTTTATGATGAAACAATTTCAGACGAGGAGATGATTGAGGTTGCGAAAATGGCGAACATTTATAACTTGATTATGTCTTTGCCTAAAAAATTCGACACAGTTATCGGTGAGCGGGGGACACGTCTCTCTGGTGGCGAGCGGCAGAGAATCACGCTCGCGCGGGCGCTCGCGCGGAAGCCTTCCATTCTCATTCTCGATGAAGCAACGAGCTCGCTCGACGCGGTCTCTGAAGGTTTGATTAAAGAAGCGCTCAATCGGCTCAAGGGGAAAATCACCATGATTATCATAGCGCATCGCCCTTCCACGCTCGAATACGTGGATACAATCATCGCGCTCGATCATGGAAAAATTATCGAGCGAGGAACGCCCAATGCTCTTTTGGCAGACCCGAGTTCTTATTTTTCCAAAGTAAGCAAACAAGGAAATGTTGCATCTTAAAAATAGCCCACGAAGACGGTTTTATCACCCAGTTTTCCAGCGCGAGGTTCATTTTGAGACGATCAGGGTAAAAACGTTACTTGATTTTTTATTGGAGTGGGTTATCATTTCGATTCTTTTGTAACTAGAACCCATTTCAAAACAAACCAACAAAAACATGAGAGGATTTGACTATCAAACAACAGAATTTCGGTCAAAAACAGAGTTTTGTCAGTCGCTCGCAGTGAAAGTGCGTCTCTTTCCTCATCCTCTGTTTTTTCCTCGAAACTCCTTTGTTTGTTTTAACCACTTATTTTGAGATGGGTTCTAATAATATGAATATGAAAAATAGAGATCTCAAAAAATTTTATAATCGAGTATACACCCGTGGAGAAAAAAAACATTACAGCAAACTTCTTTTTGGCGAAGCGGTTACGGAAGAGAAAAAAGCTGTTTTAGACGAGATATCATGGAAAAGCAAAGAAGTTCTTGATATTGGGTGCGGCACCGGAGAGCTTGCGTATCGCATCGCTCTTAAGGGCGCGAAACGAGTGATTGGCATTGATTATTCATATATGGCGATTCATATCGGGAAGAGTCAGTATCGAAAGGAAAATCTTCATTTCGAATGCGCCGACCTTAGCACTGTTTCCGGCAGTTTCGACGTTATTATCATTGTTGGTGTTTTAGAGCATATTGATAATCCATTTAATCTGCTTCGAAAAGCGAAAAAATTACTCAAGAAGGGAGGTTCCCTTATTATCACTTGCCCGAACTGGTCAAATGCGCGCGGCTATATCCTGCTCGCTCTCAAGGAGCTTTTTGACGCTCAAATTACATTGGTTGATTTTCACTATTTTACCTCGGTGGAATTTGAAGAATGGGCAAAAAAACTTCGAATGAAACTGACGTGGAAGACCATTGAACAATCCTGGGGGCATGGCAAAAAGATGATTCAAGATTTTAAGAAGAGATTGCCGAATGTTTTGCGTGACGTGCCAGCGTTCAAGAATCCAAAAGCCATCACCAATTTTATTTCATGGCTTGACAAACACGCGGTACCTCTCGAGGAAAATACCCAAGGGAGCGGCGCTGTCGGTTTTTATCACTTCAAAAAATAGAATTACAGAAACGAAGAGTTTTTATTATGACCTTATAGCATGAAAACGATTTTTATCGCGATTCTAAACGGCGTAGAAGGCAAGAACATTGTGCGTTCTTCCGTGTATGCCACTTTAAGAAAGGAGAGTGATGTACGGATCATCTTTTTGTTCAGGAACAAATCTTTGTCATCTTTGTACGAGTCAGAATTTGCCGACAAGGGAACTTTTTTTGAAATTTTGCCGCCCTTTAAAAAGTCTTTGGCGGAAAAGTTTTTTTCTCGGCTTAAGTTTTATCTCTTGAGGAGCGAGACGACGGATTTACATCGGCTTACTAACCTTGAAGAAGGACGTAATTACGCGGTGTATTTTTCGAGTTTAGTATTTAACCGCGTTTTCGCACGCCCGATCTTTCGCCGGCTCGTCCGAGCTCTGGATTTTTTCTTGATTCGCCAAAAAGAACTAGATTCGTTGTTTGAAAAGTATCGGCCGGCAGAGGTGTTTCTCGCTGATTTGTTCAGTGATACTGAAACAGCGATTCTTAGGGAGTCCAAACGGAGAAAAATTCTTTCTGTTGGTCTTATCAACACGTGGGATCGCGTGACCACTCGCTGGATGATCCGTCTCCTACCCGATTGTTTTATAACGTTTAATGAAATAGTTAAAAAGGAACTTAAAGAATATGATGATTTTTCTCCTGATAGAACTTATGTTTCTGGTACGGTTCAGCACGACCATTTGATAACCGGAAAATTTTCCGGCCGAGAGGAATTTTGCCATCGGCTCGGTATTGATCCGGAAAGCAGAATTATTGTCTATGCGCCGCTCGGGAGTTTTTTTGACAAAACTAGACCGGAGCTTGATAAAGGGTTGGTTAAAATTTTAAGTGAAGCCGCACTCTCAGGACAATTTAGTGATGAAAAAATAACTATATTAGTTCGGTTTCATCCAAATGACCTTGTAGATTTGGCCGAGTGGCCCACTTTTCCAAATGTCGTGTACAGTCGGCCGGGATTGAAATTTGCTACCGAGCTCTCCGATAAAGTTTTCAGTCGCACCAGAGGGCAAAACTGGGATCTGTCCTTTGATGACCTCTCACTTCTTCGTGACACAATTTATCACAGCGCTTTGGTAGTCTGTTACTACACTTCTTTTTCCATTGACGCGGCGGTCTTGGATAAGCCGGTTATCAATGTAAATTTTGATATTAGAGACGGTTGGATAATTTCGAAGCCTCACCCATATTACAATTCTGTTCACTACCAAAAGGCGGCCGCTACTTTGGGCATCCGTTTAGTGTCGAGCGAGGAGGATTTTTTTTCTGCTATAAAAAAATATCTCGCCGACAGCTCTCTTCACAAAGAACAAAGACAGCGGCTTGTGAATGAACAGTGTTTTAAACTCGACGGTCATTCGGGAGAGAGGGTTGCAAAGTTTCTTTTGAGTCGTCTTTACTAGAGAGGTTTTTAAAAATTTCAATATGTTTTACATACTCGGAAGTATTTTGAATGGTAAAAGTTTGCTTCGTGCTCTTATGAACGCCGAGGCGGCGAATTTTTCTTTGATCGGGAAAGTTTTGGATATCGGTGGCGGCAAAGGGCCGAGCTATCTGGAATTTTTTAAAAAGGGAGAGGATTTTCAATATGAAAGTTTGGACATCAGTTATGAAGCGGGGAGTACCGGCCGCCGGAGAATTGATATTGAAAAAGAAAAAATGCCGTACGGGGACGCTTCGGTGGATGCGGTTTTGATGTTTAACATCCTTGAACATATTTATAACTACCACCACGCGGTTGTTGAGGCTAAACGGGTTTTGAAAAATGATGGGCAATTTATCGGTTTCGTACCATTTCTCTTAAATTATCACCCCGACCCGCATGATTACTTTCGTTACACCAAAGAATCTCTCCAGAGAATTTTTGTGGAAGCTGGTTTTAAAAATATTTCTATCAAACTTATCGGCAAAGGGCCATTTTTTATAAACTTCAACAACCTGCTTGGTGTTGCCCGTCCGCTTCGTTTTCTCCTTGCCTTTTTGTTTCCTCTGTATAATCTGGCCGATTATTTTTATCTCAAACTTCGTCCCGCCGCGCGAGATCGTTACCCTCTTGGTTATTTTTTTGTCGTGTTGATGTGATTTTTTCAATCTCTTTTTAGCATCATAATGACGAGGTTGAACCTCCCCAGAACTTCCCCAATTTGAAAGTAAGTAGCACTATTGGTTTTTACTACTTTAGAAAATAAGACCACATAAACATTTGGCAAGGTTCAACCTTGCCAAAAGAAAACCTTTTCCAAAACGTCCAAAACGAACCTCGACTCGTTGACCAAGTGTGGACTTTGATGATAATGTCCAGCTAGACAATTTTCTCCAGCTTCGGCGGGGGAGTGGTGGGAGAAAATATCCGTGATTTTGAAATGATGAATCTATCCACCACGATTTTGTGTGAGTGAGAGAGAATTGAGGTTAATTGACTAACCCCGTTACTCACACGTCCCCCATCCGCCACGCCGGATGGGGGAACACTTTTCGTCCACCATGGCGGACGAGACACGGGTGGGGAGATATGATTGGTCAGACTGAGGATCGCGTTTACTCCACCCCGTTGTTCTTTCAAATATGTAGAGGTCAGACCTCTACAAACGCTTTGAGTGTAAAAACTCAAAGGGGTGTGGAGATGATTGGATTCAATTCTGATAGGATCTCTTACCACACCCCCTTCTTCAGAGACTGGAAGGTTTTCTTGTTTTTGAAGAGGAATTTTGGTGGGGGAAAAAGCATCTTAAAATGAATATCTCGCTCACCCATCTCGCCCCGCTCCGATTTTGTCGAGAGCGGGGCCTTTTTCTTTTCCCCGTCTTTTCCTTCAAGCGATAATACGTTTTTGAAATGACTTGTGAGCTTCTACTTTTTAAACCTCTAAGCGAGAATTTTCTTTTATAAAACATTGCGCAGGCGGGTAGCCGAGCATAGCAATTCGCGAGCTCGTGAATATGCGTGTTTTATAAAAGAAATAATTCGAGCGACCCCCAGTATTCTCTCATTGAGGAATGATACTGAAAGGTAATCGTATCATCTAGCGAATGTTTTGAATAATTTCGACTTTGCTTCTTGTAATTTCCTGGCGCATTCATTGTCCGAATCTCTCTCCACTTCAC
>Ga0209542_10010887_pt1 | contig 16270 bp, 12 predicted proteins | sample RifCSPhighO2_01_FD_184028 | JGI IMG/M metagenome (GOLD analysis project Ga0209542, IMG submission 184028) | Soil microbial communities from Rifle, Colorado - Rifle CSP2_plank highO2_0.1 (SPAdes) (version 2) | ecosystem: Environmental > Terrestrial > Deep subsurface > Rock core/Sediment ...
AGTCTCTCCCCTCAAAACCAGGCGCTTCAACACGCCCAACCGCGCTTTCGCCACGCCCGCATCCCGAGCCTTTCGCTCCACGAGCTCGAACTTGTTTTTGAGCGAACGGAATGCCTTGAGCGCAGCAGCAAGCGCGTCGCGCTCGTGCTCGTTATGCACGTTGAAGTCGCGCGTCAACGATGCTTTCTGCAGGCCAGTCATGCTCTTGTGCGGCTTGAACAAACGCGCGGAAAAAACGCTTTTCAAGAGCTTCACGCTTTTGGGGACGGGAATCTTGTCGCAGGCGATTACGGAAGGGGAAAAGGCGGAGAGCGATTGGATGAACGCGTCTGGAGTCCAGTTCTTGCGGCTTTCTATTGCAACGACGCCCCCGTCGTAATCCAGCACTGCGAAAGCCCTCCAGGTTCCCGAGTCCACGCCCGCAATCAAAAGCCCACCTTGCTTACGCGATAAGCACTTTAGAAAATAAAAATGCGGTTGCGCGGGTTATTTCAGCTATTCCCGCGGGCGGTTTTCGCCTTCAGGAGGTTTTCGGCGTCTGCCCGATAAGGCGGATACACCACTGCGTTCTTCGCCAACAGGCGGTTTACCGGCATCCTTAGCTTTTTCTTCCCTGATTCGTTGGGCTATGCCGTTATACCATCGAGTGATTCTTCCTGTTCCTGCCAAGCCAACAGCACCGCCAACAACACCGGCAAACGGAAAAACTGCGCCGCCGGTCGCTGCACCGCCGATAAAGCCTCTTTGAAGCGGAGTCAATTCTCCCTTGTTCCGACGCCTGACGGCTGCATATGCTCCAAGGCCGCCCATTGTCGCCCCGGTTAGAGGTACGGTAACCTTCGCGCCCCCAATGCGAGTCGCTGCAACGAACGCAAGAACGGCCGCAGAGCCTAACGCGTAGTGTTTCAGTTTTCTCCCAAATCCAGCCATTTCTTTTGTTTCGCCTTATACCTATGTTCGTTTTAAGGAATATTTATAATCAAGCGGTTCGGGTTTTCAACCCGCCCGGTTTTCAAATAGGGAAAGAAAATAAAAAAAAGAGAAAAAAGGGCTTTTGAAAAATTAGCCCTTTGCGCCCTTCAAGTAGAGCAGAGTGTTCAAGAGCAGGTGGTATTGCCCGGTCGGGTTTGCGGTTGCTGGATCAAAGGAAAAGTAAATCGTCTTTCCGCTCTGCAGCAATCCCTTGCTCTCGATGATCGCGTAGGTTACGGCGCTCGTCGGCCTTCCGCCGAACTCCTCGACCAACGCAAGCACTCCCGAATTCGCCTTGGGATACACGTTCGTGTAAGTGTCTTCGAACACGCCGTGGTTCAAAATCCCGTTGAAAATCGGGTGGTCCTGCTCGATAATCTGGAATTTGCCCTGCCTGACGTTCACGATAGTCTGGCCGCGCTCGTGGAACAAGTTTCCGCCCCAGGTTACGGGCATTACGTCCCCGAGCAATCCCAATCCAACATCCCAGCCTGCGGCAGTCGGGTCGTCAGTCACGGCAGTGCAAGCGTCGCCAATCACGATGAGCTTCTTTCCGCTCTTGACGGCGTTGGTAATTTCCTTGCGCGCAGTCCGGTCGCAAACGCGGCTGTTCTGCAGTAAGATAATGTCAAAGTTCTTCAAAACGCCGGGGTAAATCGCTTCCTGGCGGATGGGAACTGCGTAAGAAACGCCCGCAAGGCGGTATTGCTCGCTCCGCAAAAAGTCATTCAACTGGGGCGAAGGAGAGCCGACTATGGCAATGCGGATGTACGACTGCGGGAACAAGCCTCCGACGAGAGGCATTGAACTCAAGTCAATATAACCTAGTTTTGCAGCGATGAACAAAGCGAGGATTATGATTAAGATAATAGGAATGACGCTTTCAGCGTAAGACTGCTGCCCACGTTTGCGATTCATTTAAAACATCACCTTAACAACCTTCTGTCAAGGGGAGTTTATAAAGGTTTTTTTCACCCCGACGGAGTTTAGACTAATCCGCACTTAACAGGAGGCCAAGTAGTCCAAAAGGTTGACCAAAAGCGTTGGGGAGTCCACTTCCTCGAGGGGGAAGGCGACGTAAATTATTTTTCCGGCATAACGCGTTTCCAGAATCCCCGGATAAACGCCACCCGGCGCAACCACTTGAGCAACAAGGTTTATTCCGCTCGCGTCGGGGTACACCCTCACGAATTCCTCTGAAGAGATTGGGAATTGCTTGAACAAGCCTTTCACGAGCGGGTGGGCCGGGTCCACGATCTTAAGCTCGGTCTTGGCGGATTTTATGGTGCCGTTGTACCGAGCGCGCAAATAATCTTCCAGCACGTCGAATCCCCTGAGCGAAGTTTTGTTGTACAAGTATTTGTACCAAGTCTGTTTCTTCGCTGCATTCCAAGCGTCGTTCCACTCTTTGCTTCCCGGAGTTACGTTAGCGGAAACGAGGTTCGAGTAAAAGCTATCGTTCAATTGCCCTGCCTTGAGCAAGTCGAATTCGTCTACGTACTGGCTGGAGAATGCATCGCCTATCCAAACAACAGTCCCCCCTGCATCCAAATAGCCTATGATCGCATCCACTTGCCTGGTCGAAGCCGTTTTGAAGTGCTCCACGACCACCAAATCGTATTTCTTCAAAATCCCCGCCGACAGTTCCGTACCCTCAAGCGGTTCAACGAGCGTGAAACCCCTCTGCCTTCCCAGCAAAGCGCGCAAAGCCTGCGGGTCGCCCATGCCGTCCGTGCCGTACAGCACGGCAACACGCGATTTTCCGCCCTCGACGTAAGGGCAGTACACGTCGCACCAGTTGAACACGGGCACTTGAGTGCAGTGCACCCACCCGAATTTCGTCAAAACCGTAAGCAAAGCCAGGAGGAGGATAACGAGGATAATCAAATTCGGAATCAGTTTTTCCAACTGCTCCACTGGCGTTTCCTGCGCTGCAAATCGGGCCATACGATAATTTAAATTGCGGTTGGTTTAAATTAGTTGGTTTCTCCGCGATTGCGCGGGCGATAAAAAAGGGATTTGAAAATGGCCGACGACAAGATCCAAACGCCGACTTCTTCGGCGGGAATAATGCGCTTTTACGACGTTTCCGCGTCCAAAATCCAGCTTGACGCCAAAGTGGTTTTGGGCATTGCGATAGGCTTGGTGCTGCTGGAAATAATTTTGAAGATAGCCATGCGCTGATTTCAAGCGCAAGTGAAAAGCCCCTTCTTCTTTTCTATCACTTCGCCCTCTTCCATCAAAATGCACAGCAGCGCTTTCACGGCGTCTTCGGGCAAACGCGTTTTTTCAGCCAGCTGTTCGACTGAAGAAGGCGATTGCAGCTGCTTCAAGAGTTTCGGCGAGCTTTCCTCCACGAACGTTCTCTTCGCAAGGTAAAACTTGCTGTCGAAGCCCCTGGTCCCGCGGATGGCGCCGCTCTTGAACTCTTTCTCCAGCGCGACCGAGACTTCCTGCGCGCCCTTCTCCGCAAACACAACGACAAAACCTTTAGAGTCGAGCTCGCGCTTGAAGAACGCAGCCAAGCCCGATTGTTCCGGCTGCCGCGGCTGCGCCGCAGCCGAAGAAGCGAAAGCCTGTTCGACGCGTGGCTTCAGCGCTTCGGCAAGCTTTTCCTTCCGCGCGAGCACGAAAAGCCCTTTCTCTATTTCCACGAATTCGAGCTCTTCCCCTTCCTTGATGCCGCTCGCGCCGGCTATGCTTTGAGGAAATACTATTGCCAGTGCATCGCCGTGCTTGAAAACACGCATCAAACCCACCTTGCGCGAGTAACAAAAGCGCACGCTGATTTAAAACAGTAAGGGATATTAAACGAAAAACAGTATTAGCCTGTAGGGTTTCAAAAAGGGAGAGTGGTGCGGAATGCGTTTGAAAGCATTGGTTGCAATCGCCTTGCTATTGTCTTTATCCCAAGCCGTTTTTGCCGAAGATAACCAAACGGCAGTGCAAGAAGCGGAAAAGGCGCTGCCGGACTTGTTTTTCGAAACCATCAAGACGCCGGCCAAGGCCGTTGCAGGCAACGAAGTTTTCATAACGGCCGGAATCAAGAACGCGGGCAGCGCGGACGCCGCGCCCTTCTTTGCTTACCTATACGCATTGCCTCAGTTCTTCGCGCCAAAGGAAGAAAGCGTGTGGAATGGCGATTGCACGATCACCAAGCGCCAAGGCTACTTTACGAACAGGGTTTTGCAGCCCGGCCAGAGCGTGCAGTTGACGTTCGGCGTCAGCTGCAAAAAGCCGGGAACCAAAAAGTTTTTGCTTAAAGCCGATTTCTTCAACAAAGTCAAGGAAAGCGAAGAGGACAACAACATCGCAAAAGTTGCGATAGAGTTTGAAAGCGGCCCGCAAACCGACTGCGCCGACTCCGACGGCGGCGTGACGCCTTTCGAAAAAGGGCTCATCACGCAAGGCAAGAAAACGGGGGGAGACTACTGCTCGGGCAAGTTCCTGCGCGAGTACTACTGCAACAAGAACGGCAACCTGGCCAATCAGGTGATGCAATGCGAGAAAGGCTGCCTCAACGGCGCCTGCCAAAAATAAACCAGCGGTTTAAAAAAAATAAACCCACCGAATTTAACCCCCGGCTCCCTGCATAGGATAGTGCGCGGAACGGCTGCAACGGCTATTTTCCTTTTGATTGCGTTCAGCCTCCAGGCTAACGCACTCGCAGAATACGGGTTTCTCCTCGAATCCAAAAACCCCGTTTTTTCCTACTACGCACTCTACCCGAAATCCTGCGCGGGTTTTGCCGGCGCGAACGCGGCGTTGGCGAAAAACGCGCGGAGCGACTTTGCTTTCGAGAAAGCAATGCAAAGCCTCCGAGACCTGGGCAAGGCAAAAACTTATGCGCTGCTGCAGCCGAAATTCCTTACCCTCGCGACGCTTGCGGCATACCGCACGCATTCGATAAACTGCTTTTCCTACGGGTTGAAGGCGCTGCGCGGGGCGAGCGAAGCGGCGCGAGAAGGGCTTGAAATAATCGACGCGCATTCGCAAAAGCTCGAGCGAATGATCGGCCCCGGATTCCAAGGCTTTGCAGGCGGGGTCGTGCAGGAACTGGGGGAAGCGAAGAAAGCAATCGAAAGGCGCGACGTGCTGGGAAGCGGGTTCGGAAGCGTTTTCTCGAAAACAATCCCTTCGGCAAACCAAACGCAATCCTCGCACGGAATAGCGGCAGGGGTAAGGGCGTTGGCCGGCGAAGGAGGGCTTTACGAAAAGGAAATCGCTTTGGACGACAAGGTTTTGCAGGCGATATTCCTGCTGGAAAGGGAATTCCAAAAGGCGGGCGAGGAAAACTCGCTTTTGAAAACGCGCGCCAAACTCTTGCGCGACTTTCTTGAAAGCGAGAAGATAAGCGGGGTGGGAGAAAACGCTTTTTACCTCGTCGGCGGGGCCGAAGGCATCGCCTCGGAGCAGGAATTGGGCTCGTTCGAGAAAGACTTTCGCAAAGCGGTTGAGCGCGACAAGACCGCGGCAGAAAAAGCGGAGGAAGCGAAGCGCGATTGGGAAGCCAAGGAAGCGGGGTATGCAAGCAGGGCGATAGAAAAGCTCGCGCAGGCGAATGCCGCACTGAAGGAAGAACGGCAAATTTTCGAAAGCCTCGACGAACGGAGCGAAACGCTGGAGAAAAGCCTGAGGCAGAAAGTCTTGGCGGAAAAAAGCGCAGCGCAAGAAATGCTTCTGCACGCCAACGCCTTCGCCGCAGCCAAAGCGCGGGTTTTGCTTGCGAAGGCGCTCGAACCATCCAGGCTTTCCACCCGCGGCGAACGCATTTCATTCTACGCAGGCAAAATCGCCGAGCTCAGGCAAATCCAAGGCATCCTGCAGGAAACCGCTTCAGCGCAAGCCTTGCGCGATTCCGTAAAACGCAAGGCGGAATTGCTCAAGGAATTTCTTGCCCGCGCTTCGAAAGACGCCCCCCTAGAATTCGAAGAAAGAAAGCTCGGCGAAATCCTGCTTTCGGTTGAAAGCGCCACGCCCGAAGAAAGCGTTTTTTTCAACGCCCAGCTCGACAGCATCCGCGAAAGCGCCCTCGCGAAGCTGTACGAGCGTTATGCAGGGCTGGATGATTCATACGCCCAAGCCGAGCGCGTTGCCCCGTTTTTGGGCGAGGCTGCGAACGCGCGGTTTGCGGAAGTCGAGCAATTCTTTTCATTTGGCGCAATCGACTTGCAGGAAGGCGCCGGCCGGCTTTCGAAAATCCAAGGCGTTTTGGACTATTTGCGTTCCCAAGCTAAAGCCAAAGCCCCGGCTTTGCTCAAGAAACACTTGCAAGAGCAGGCGAGCGTGGAAAGGCAATTCAGCATTCCGGTCGCAGGCTTGCCTACGCAAGTGAAAACCAGGATTGTGCTGAAAAACCTCTTGCCGTTGGGTACAAGCACGCGAATCCAGCTGGATTTCGAGGTTCCCGAAAACGCTTCGGTGCGTTTCAAAAGCCCGGAAGTTGAAATCGCGAAAAGCGTTTTCCTCAACAGCGTGGAGGAAGGCGGCGAGTATTCCATGGAGTTTGAAGCGAGCGAGGAAATCGCGCGCATTACGCAAAGAAGGTTGAAAGCCCCGCGCGCGGATTTCGTGCAGGCGGTGGCGGAGGAAACAGTAGAATTGCAAGCCACGGAAGAAACGCAAGCCATAGTGATTTTGGACGAGCCTTTCCCGCTCGAATCTGCGCAAGCGCAGGGCGCGCTTCAAACCGAGTTTTACTCCAACGCCAGCTCGTCGCAAGTGCGGATGCTCGTGCAAGCGCACAAAGGTTTGAACATAATTCAGGTTTCCATGCTCATACCACAGCCCGTGGAATTGCTGAAAACATTCACCGCCCGCCCGAATTCATCGGAATTCGAGTTCCGGCTGCAAAGCAAGTTTCTCGACTTGCAGCGGTTCGAAGGGGAAATTGCCGAGGAAAGCTGCGAAGGCAAAGCCACTGGAGTGCGCGGCAGCTTGAACGCGAAAGCTGAAAACAAAAACGGGCTGTTACTGCTGCACGTTGACGAAAACAATTTGAAGCGCCTGGAAACAAGGACGGCAGCCGTAAGCTTGGACTGCGTTGCTACCGCCCCTTCAGCAGAAGGCCAAATCCCGCCGCAAGAAAAGCAATTCGATTACGCGCTTGCCGCAATCCTGAGCGGAGAGCTTGAAAAACTGCGGCAAGAATGCGGCGAGTGCGCGATAGAAGCGGAAAAACAGCTTTTGCTCGGCAACCTCGCGCAAGCCAACGCGGAGTTGGAAAAAGGGAGAATGCTTGCGTTGCAAAAGCGAGAAAAGCAGGCGGAGGAAAAGCAAGCGTTTGAAACAGCGCAAGAAAGCTTTCGCGAGGCCCAAGAAAATGCGCTTCAGGCAATAGGCTTGTTCGACTCCGCATTCGCAGTTTTCGAGGAAAGCAAAGGGCAGGAAAGCAAAAGCCTGCTTTACCAACAAGGAAAGAAAGCGAAGGCCGAGTTGGAAAAACTGCTGAGCAACGGGGGAAAAGCGAAAACGGCTGCGGAACTCGCAGCGCTCAACCAGCGCATTGAAGCTAAAGCCGAGGCGATTGCGCAAACCGCGCAAGAGCAAAAGCAAAACGCGGGCGAGGAAATCGCCCTCGCCGAACTGAAGCAAAGGCAGTTCGGCACGCAGGAAACTCTCGATGCGCTAGCGCAGGCGAAAGACTACGACGGCAGGGGAAACGCATTCACCGCGTGGGCCATAGCCAAAAAACTCAACTCCGCGCTGGGCACTGCAGGGGAAAGGCGGGCGAGCGAGGAAAACAACGCACTGGTTTTGGGGGCCGCGGGAGCGTTAGTCTTAATAGCCCTGGCTTTTTTCTTCTTAAGAAACAAGCGCGACGCGCAACAAACGTCCGAAGACGTTTGAAGGCGCAAAGCGCGGGCTTCGGAGAAAAAAGAGCAGAATGGGCTTCCTGGATTTCTTGTTCCCCAAAAAACAGAAGATGCACGAGCTAAAATGGAAATTGCCCGAAGTGCGCATGGTTTTTCCCGTGAAAGACGCGGAGAAAGCGGTTTTCGACCTCAAGAAAAACAAGGCCGTCTTCGCAAGCGGCGGGCAGTATTTCGACGTAATCCACGCGAAGCAATACGGCGAAGGCGTTTTCGCATATTTCATTGTGCGGACGGAAAAGCTCACGCAGAAGGAAACGCTCTTGTTCGACGGATACATGCTGCAGGAGGAAGACCGGCTGGGCTTCGAAGTGCAAAGCAGCTATTCCATGATCGAAGAGCTCGACAAACTAGGGTATAGCGAAGCAGCCGCACGCGAGCTTCAAGAATGGAACTTCACTTTCGGCGCGGTGCGCATCAAGGTTTCCGACATCAAAGGCTTCGGCGAATTCATCGAATTCGCCCTCGCCGAAACCAAAATCGACCGCGCGCGGGAAGCGCAGGAAAAAACCCTCGAAATTCTCCTGAAAAAACTCGGCTTCGACAAGAAGGAAGCGGTTTCCACCGACACCATAACGCTGCAGCTGGCTTCGGCTGAAGACAATCAAAAAAGGTGAAAAGCGGGCCCGTCGCCCGCGGTAGAGAAAAAAAAAGCAAAAACGCTGTTCAAACGAAAATGCTCAGAGGGGGAATTATTCCTCCTCGTCCTCCTCTTCTTCTTCCCACTCGTCCTCGTCCCATTCTTCTTCTTCGTCCCAATCTTCTTCCTGCTTTCAAAAACTGCATTTTAACTGTTCACCTCAAACGCGGGTTGGAAAAACGCAACTGCATTAGATAACCCACAAGCATTTTTAAACCTTTTTTTACCGGAGACTGCAAGGAAAGTCAGCGCTAATCTATTCCAAGAAACCTTTTATTTCCCTTTCCAAAACCCCGAACTCCCGCATCCAATCCACGCTGTCGCTTTTCTTCTTTTTCAGCACAGCTTTCGCCGGCAAAGGCTTGGTGAAGTCGATTTCCACAATCTTGTCTTTCGCATAGTTTTCGCCGGCCCTGATTGCGCAGTAGTCGAGCATTTCAGCCAGCACGTTTTCCCTCAGCTTCCAAGCGGGATACCCGCGCTTTTCCAGGCGTTTTTTCAAGACAAGCGGGTTGCAGCGCAAAACGATTATGCGGTCGCACGGCAGGCTCATTTCGCACAGCAAGTGCGATTCCACCACGGCGTTTTTTTCCTTGACCAAAACCGCGCGCAAAATCCTTTCGAGCTTTTCCACGTCGACGAGCTTTTCCTTGCGCTTGCTGACCGAATAAATCCTGCTCTTCGCGACGATTTCGTTCACGCCGACGTGCTTTGCCTTGAGGGCTTTCGAAATTTTTTCCGCCAAAACGGTTTTTCCGCAGCCGGGAACGCCGGTAATCAAAAGGCGCATGTGTAGCAAAACCTTCTCTCGCTAGTGCAAGCGGATGGTGTCCAAATCCATCGGGGCGCGCGTTTCAACGTGCAGCATGCGGTTGAGCGTGCGCGCTAAATCCTCGGTCCGCGCTTCGTCGCCGTGGTTGGTGAAAATCCTCGAAGGTTTCGGGCGGATGCTTCGCGCATACGCCAGCAGCTGCGAGCGGTCGCTGTGGCCGCTGAACCCGTCCACCGTTTCCACGCGCAAGTTGATTTTCACGACGTCGGTTTTTCCCGAAGCGCTGCTTGGGACTGGCAATTCCTTGATTCCGTTCTGGATTTTCCTTCCAAGCGACAGTGCACTCTGGTATCCCACGAAAATAAGCGTGTTGCGCTCGTCGTGGGCCAAATTCCTCAAAAACTCGAGTGAAGTCCCGCCCGTAAGCATTCCGCTGGGCGCGAGAATCACGCAAGGCTCGTCGCTCTCGATGATTGCCTTGCGCTCTTTGGAAATCACGTGCTTGAACATCGGCGAGTCGAAAGGCGAGTTGTTCTGCAGAATGCGCCGTTGCACGTTCTTCTTCAAATACTCCGGGTAAACCGTGTGAATCGCAGAAGCTTCCTTGCTCATGCCGTCGAAATACACTACGCACTCGTCGGGCTGCATGCGGCTTTCCAACACAAGCATTATTTCCTGCGCCCTTCCCACCGCGAAAACGGGAATCAAGACCTTTCCGCGCTTTGCGATTGTTTCCCTAATCACTTGCACGAGCCTGGCTTCGCCGTCTTCCATGCGCGGCAGCAGGTTGTCCCTGCCTCCGTAAGTGCTTTCGAGAATGAGCGTCTCGGCGCGGGGAAAGCGCGTGTCTGCCGGGTCGAACAAATTAGTGCGGCCGAACTTGATGTCGGCGCTGTAAACGAGATTGTGCAATCCCTCGCCTATGTGCAAGTGCACTTGGGCGGAGCCGAGAATGTGGCCCGCATTGTAGAAAGTAAAGCGCACGTCCGGCGTCACGTCCGTGACTTCCCCGTAATCGCGCGTAATCACGTGGTTCAGCTGTTTCTTGATGTCCTTCTCGCCGTAAGGAGGCGTCATGCCGTTGGATTGCATGACGTTCAAGCCGTCCTGCTGGAGCAAAACCATTAAATCGCGAGTGGGCGGAGTGCAGTACACCGGCCCGTTGTAGCCGTACGCGAACAAGTAGGGAATGAAGGCGCAGTGGTCCATGTGAGCGTGCGAAAGTATGACGGCATCCAGCTGTTCCAGCGCGAGATTCATGGCATTCAAGTAAGGATACGCGCGCGTGGGGTCGAACGTGTCGGGGTTGATGCCGCAGTCGAGGAGAATGTTGCTTTTGGGGGTTTGCAAGAGAATGCAGCTTCGCCCCACTTCCCTGAACGCGCCCAACGCCGTTATCTTAATCCAGTCGGTGCCGGTCGACGGCTCTAGCATCTTCTTTCCCAGCCCCACAAGAAACTTCTTGCGGTAGTCTGAATTTGACAAGAGCGCGTTGCGGATGCCCTTCTCGATTTCGCTGGGGCTCGTCGGAGAACGCAAAACGCGGGGGCTCCAGCCTGTGTTGATGAGAATGTTTTTCAAAACGCTTCCTTCCTTCCCGATAACCAGCCCGGGCTTTAACGCCTCGATCCAAACTTCGTTGAAGTTCGGGTCGAAACGCACTTCCTTCACTCCCGCATCTGCCGGAACCAGTTTTTTCACGAGTTCGAGCGCCTGCTCTTCGGGAATCAGCTGGGTGGAATCGCACCGCAACAGGATTTTCTTGCGGATTCTCGCCGCGATTTTGGTAATCAGGTTGTCGTCGTTGTAGAACGAGCGGATGTTTTTCAAGTAAAGCACGAGCTGGGGGCCTTCGAATTCTATCTTGGTCAGCTCGCAATCGTGCGGCAATAGCGACGAAACTGCTTCCTGCAATTCCTTTATGTTGTTTCCTTTCACGCCGTTTTCCTTATGGTTATTCAATACGTTTTCCTGCATTTGCTTTCAAATCTCCGTTCTTGCGCTTAAAAAGCTTCAAAAAAAATATGGGGGTATTCACTTGCGAAACTGGTTTTGCGCTGTGCGTACAAAAAAGACCACTTTGACAATTTGGGTTTTTTCGCGTTACTTGGGGTATTTTTGAAGAAAACCGTGTTTGTTCAAGCCGTAAACTGGCGCACTTCCTCCTTGGAATAACGCCTTATGTCGTTCTTGGTAATGCAAACCACGTCAATTCCTTCGCCCGTGGCGCTGTCGCGCTTCAGTGCTGCGCCTACGGCCTTTACAGCCAAGCGTATGGCATCGTCCCTTGCCATCCCTTCCTTGAAGTGCTCGTCAAGCAAGCCGTATGCGACTACGCTTCCCGAGCCGGTCGAAGTGTATTTTTCGGGAATCAAACCCCCGAACGGGTCGAGGTCGAAAAGCCTCGGCGAAGAATCGTACCCGCCGACAATGAGCTGGACTAAATAAGGAAAGTACTTGTTTCCCTGGAGAATGTTGGCGAGAAGAGTCGCAGCGCCTTGAATGGTCATGCTGTCGCCCTTCGAGTATTTGTATAACTCAAGCTCGGCTTTCGTGACGCGCACGAGAGTCTGGGCGTCGCCCACTCCCCCGGCGATGGTCATGGCGATGTTGTCGCCTACCACGTGAATCTTGTCGACGTCTTTGGCTGCGATGAAAGTGCCGTAAGTCGCGCGCTTGTCGGCCGCGAGAACGACTCCCTCCTTGAACGTTATCCCGACGGTAGTAGTGCCTTTCAGCTTCTGTTGTTCCCAATCTTGTTGCGCTTGCATTTCAAACCACCATACAATAAGTTTAATCCCTAAATACCGAAAATGCGTCCCACTTGCACCCGATGCCACAAAGAAAAAAAGGCGTTATCGCGCGCGCTATTCCGCGCTGTACAGTGGATTGCCGAATACGATTTAGTTGAAAAAGCTTTTAAAAGTATTGTTTTAAAGCCCGGAAATTGAAATGATTTTGCAAGGTGGAGCATTTTGAAGGTAATAGCGTTAATCGGACCGCCGCAGGCGGGAAAAAGCACGCTCGCATTTTCCTTCTCCAAGTTTCTGGAAAAGAAAGGCGCGCGCGTTGGGGTAGCCAACATGGGCGAAAGCTCGAAAGCCCTGAAATACGCGCCTTTTTGGGACGCGCGCAACAAGAAACAACGCAAGCAAGACGTTTTCAAAGCCGCACGGGCCGAAGGCCTTAATTTCGTGCTCTTGGATTTCACGGCGCCGTTCGACTCGTTCTTTTTCTCCCAAGGCGAAAGCCCGCTCGCCAAATGCGATTTCATTTTGTTGGTTTTCGAAGCGGGCAGCTCCACGCACGAAGACGTGCAGGCGCTCGCGAGGGTTTTGGAGGAAAAAATCGAAACGAAAGTCATTCCAGTCGAGAACAAGATCGAGTTGGCGAAAGCCAGGTTTTCCTTCCCGTCGGGAGTGATAAGCGTGAGCGCGTGGGAAAAAATGGGTTTCGAAAAGCTTTTCGAAGCGCTCAAGAATTAACGAACACTATAAGGCTGTGATTACGGCAATCCCCCAAAACCTCAAACTTTCGCAGCTTGCGACAATTTAACTTCCACGAGCTTGCTGCCCTCGCGGCCTGCCATCGCAACGCCCACGAGGCAATCGGCATTCCTGTAAACAGCCTCGTTGTGCGTAACCACGATGAACTGCGTCCTATCCGATAACGCCTTCAGCAAAAGCGCTAGTTTCGTCGAGTTTTCTTCGTCCAGCGCAGCGTCCGCCTCGTCGAGGACGTACACGCTGGACGCGTTAATGCCCTGCATTGCGAAAATGAACAAAAGCGCCAAAAGCGATTTCTCCCCGCCGCTCATCAGCTCCAGGTATTTCACTTCCTTGTCCTGCAGCTTCACTTGCATGGTCAAACCGCCGTCGAACGGGTTCTCGGAGTTTTCCAAAAGCAGCGAGCCGTCGCCCGTGAAAATGTGCTTGAACAGCTTTTGGAAGTTTTCATTCACCCGTTCAAACGCAGCCATGAACGTTTCCTTCTTCCTTCCCTCGATTTCGGTAATCAGCGCCAGCACCGCGAGGCGTTCGTTTTCCAGCTGCTGCAAGCGCTCTTTGTGCTGCGCAAACTCGCGGGTCTTCTCTTCGAAAGCGTCGATGGCGCGCATGTTGATTGCGCCCAACGCAACAATCTCCTGCTCCAGCTCTTTAGTCCGCACGAGCAAAACCCCTTTCTCGCCATCCACCAGCTCGACGCCCTCGAAAGCAGAGTATTGCGCTTTCAATTCCGTGAGCCTTGCCTCGGTTCCAGCTCGCTTGTAGCCGAGCTCCTCGCGCTTGGGCTTGATGCGAAGTTCCAAATCCGCCTGCACCTTGCCCTTCATTTCGCCGAAAGCCGAAACCTGCTTTTCATGCTCTTCCCTCGCTTCCAGCAGATTGCGTATTGCGGATGAAATGCGCTTTTGCTCTTCGATCTTCACGCGCAATTCCAAATTGCTCCTTTGGATGCGTTCGTCCGCCGCGTCGTTCTCCTCGCGCAAGCGCCTCGCTTCCCCTTCCAACTCCCTCTCGCGCTTTTCGTGCACTTCAAACTGTTTTTCCAGCGACGAGACTGCCGCCTTTTTGCCGGAAATCTGGCTGGAGTAATCCGCGACTTGGATTTTCAAGTCGGAAAGCCTTTTTTCCTTCTCGCGCACTAGGGTTCCGAACTGCGCTTCCTTTTCCGAGTCGACCATTTCCTTCGCTTGCAAGTATTTCGAGTTCAAGTCTGAAATCCTGCGCACCAAACCGTTGCGCTCTTGAGACTTGTCGTCGATGCCGCGCTTCAAGTCGCTGACGTCCTGCTTCAACTGCGCTGCCGCCCGCACGACGTTCTTGTTCTTCTCTTCCCACGCCTTCTCCTGCTCGAGAATGTTGCGCAATTCCAATTCCGCCTTGGTTTTCTCTACTTCCAATTCCGCCTTGCGCTTGCGCATGTCGCCCAAATCCCCGCGCGCTTGCGAAAGCCTTTGCGCGTACCCTTCCTTTTCGCCTTTTATCCCGTCCAGCCGGTCCTCCCATTTCTTGAGTTCCTTGGCTTCGGCAAAAGGATTGATTTCCTCCCTCGACTTTCCGCCGGTCACAAGCCCGCTTTGCTCCAAAAGCTCCCCGTCGAGGGTAACCATTCGCGTTTTCCCGACGAGCTTTTCCGCCGAAGCGAAATCCTGCATTACCAGCGTGTTCGAACAAACGTATTTTATTGCCTTCTCGAAGTCGCTTTCGAACTTCAATAGATTGATGAGGAAATCCACCGCGCCCTTCTCGCCCTTGAGCTTTGCTTCGTCGGCGTTGATGGGCGCGGGTTTTATCTTATCCAAAGGAATGAACGAAACCCGCCCCCAATTGTTTTTCTTCAGCACATCAATGGCCTTGCCGGCCGTTTTCACGGAATCGACGACCGCGTAATGCATCCTGTTTCCCAACGCTATGGAAACGGGCAAGGCATATGCCTGCTCGTAATCGATAAGCTGCTGGACCGTGCCGTAGACTCCCTTCATTTCCCCGCGCAGCTTTTCCACGATTTCGACTGCCTTGCTGCTTCCGGCTGCGCGCAATCGCGCGTCGGCGACGGAAATGCGTTCCTTGCACTTCAAAATTTCCCCGTCGAGGTTTTCCAGCGCGTTCGTAAACTTTTGCTCGTCAACAGCCAAGTCCTTGACTTGCGCGTCGAGCTTGCGCAACTCTGCAGTAAGGTTTTCAACGTGCTTCGACAAAACGCCTTTCTCGTCCGAATGGTCTTCCCCGCGCCCCGACTGCAGCCGTTCTAGCTCGTCCTGCTTCAAACGCAAAATCGTTTCGCTCGTGGAAACTTCGCCCTGCAGCTGGTTGAGCCTGTCTTTCACCTGCAGCAGTTCCTGTTCGAGCGAAGACATTTGCGCGCGGGCGTGGTGGAACTGCTGGGAGAAGGCTTCGCTTTTGGAAACGATTGCGTCGTATTCGGCCTGTTTTTCACCAAGGATTTTTTGGGTCGAGGAAAGCTCTTCCTCGAGCTCCATCGCTTCTTTCTTGGCGTAGGAAAGCGAGTCTTCGGCCTTGCGCTTTTCAACAGAAGATTCTGCAAGCGTCTTGTCCCTCGCCTTAAGCTCTTCCTTGTTCTGCTCGATGAGTTTCTTGGAATTGTCGATTTCGTTCTGCAGCAAATCAACTTGCCGCTGTATTTCGCCTTCCTTGCCCTCGCTTTTTTCGATGATTTGCTTGTTCACGTCGTCCTTGCGCTTGTTCGTTTCCGCAATGCGGTCTTCCAGGCTTTTTATCTCGTCGCCCAAAGCGCGGATTTTGTTGTCCAAATCCAAGCCCGAGTTGATGAGCGTCTCGAACTCTTTCTCGAGAACGTCCAGCTCTAGGCGCAGCACCGTCGCCTTCGTCTTCTTGAGTTCGGAATCCAGCCCCACGAACTTTTCGGCGCTCTTCTTTTCCTCGGCAAGCTCCTGCAAATACCCTTCCTTCTCCGAAATGACCGCCCTTTCCTCCGAGACTTTCGACTGGACTTTATCTAATTCACCAAACGCCTCCCTCTTCTTCTCTTCGTACTCGGAAACGCCTGCGATAAAGTCAATCATGAGCCTGCGGTCTTTCGAATTCATTTCCACGATGCGCTGGACTTCGCCTTGCTTGATGAAATTGTGCAGGGCAATGCTGTTTTGCGCCAGGAATTCTTCCAAAACGTATTTCTTCACGCGCTTTCCGTCGAGAGAGTATTTTATCTTGCCGTCCTTGCGCACCGCGCGTTTTATCACGCGCTCGCGAGCGCCGTCGGACAAGACTACCGTCGCCTCGGCCACCGATGCCCCTTCGAAAATCAAGTCGCGGATTTTCTTGACGCGCATAGTTTTCAAGCGGGATTCGCCGAAAGAAAACAGCAGCCCGTCGCAAACGTTGCTTTTGCCAGAGCCGTTCGGGCCGACGATAGTGTTGAAGCCCGGCTGTAAGGCTATGTCTCCCTTCTTGAAGCTCTTGAAGTTTTGAAACTGGATTTTGCTTACGAACACGGCGGGTTTCTCCTCGGAAAACTATGGAAAAAGAAGGG
>Ga0209542_10010889_pt1 | contig 16266 bp, 29 predicted proteins | sample RifCSPhighO2_01_FD_184028 | JGI IMG/M metagenome (GOLD analysis project Ga0209542, IMG submission 184028) | Soil microbial communities from Rifle, Colorado - Rifle CSP2_plank highO2_0.1 (SPAdes) (version 2) | ecosystem: Environmental > Terrestrial > Deep subsurface > Rock core/Sediment ...
GGGTCTTCGACCAAGAGAAGATGGGTATGGCACTGAAGCGTCTCTCGGACGAAGACCCGACATTTAAGATTAAGTCCGATGCAGAGACTGCAGAGACGGTGATCATGGGTATGGGCGAGCTACATTTGGAAATTATTGTGGATCGTATGAAGAGGGAATTCGGTGTCGAGGCAAACGTTGGCAAGCCGCAAGTAGCTTACAAGGAAACCATCCAAGGTGAAGCTGAGGTGGAGAATAAATATATCAAGCAAACAGGAGGCAAGGGCCAATATGGCCACGTCAAGATTAAAATTAAACCACTTCCACATTACGATCCAGAAGAAAAAATTCCGAAGAATGCTCATCGCGAGCCGGGTTTCGAATTTATCGACTCGATCAAGGGTGGAGTGATCCCTCAAGAGTTTATCCCGGCGGTAGAGAAAGGTATTCGGGAAGCAATGGACCGAGGAATCATCGCCGGTTACAGGATGACCGACATTTCTGCCGAGCTTACTTATGGCAGTTACCACGATGTGGACTCTTCGGAGATCGCTTACAAGATTGCGGCTTCGCAGGCCTTCCAAGAAGCGGCTAAGAGAAGTAAGCCAGTGCTCCTTGAACCTATTATGAAAGTGGAAGTAGTAGTACCAGAGAAGTTTATGGGTGATATTACTGGAAACCTTTCAGGCAAAAGAGGAGCGATAGAGGCCATGGAAGACAGAGGCGAGCTCAAGGTAGTGCGCGCCAAAGTGCCTCTCTCAGAAATGTTCGGCTATGTGACCTCTCTCCGCTCAATGACCGAAGGCCGCGGCTCTTCCACCATGGAATTCGATCACTACGCTGTCGTGCCTCAAAACGTAGCAGCAGGCATTATAGAAACTCGAACAGGAGGAAAATAAGCCTTAAAATAAGGATTTTATCTCGAAATCCTTGACTTTCTAATACTTTAGGTGTATAGTGTAGATATAACGTACATTTTCGGGCTGTGCCCGAAGGAGGTCAAAATGCCAGATTTTCACGAAGTTTTTCGGCGAGTGGCTCAACAGCATGGCCTCGACGAGCGGCAGGAGGTCGTCATGCTTCGGTGTTACTCTGCTCTCTGCATATTCGAGGAAGGACATCCAGAATATGTGGAAGCTTACGAGGTTCTGGAGGCTGATCCTGTGTTGTTTGCTGCAGCTTCCGAGCTTGCGGATGCGATGTGTCAGTAGTTCTCGTGGGCGAGTTGTCTACTCGCCCTTCCCTCAAAGACTTTCTTACGAGGAAGTTTTCGAGGGGACAATTGGGTCCCGTGTTCTTTGAGGAGGCATCAATGAAACTATTTCTGAGTCTCGCGATCGCAACAGTATTCGCCACCAATCTCTCGGCCCAGCAAGCCGAAGTGAAGGTGGACCACCACGCAGTTTCCACGGTCGAGGTCTGGCATCCGTCGTTCATGACGATGTGTCGGTCTCTCGCCCAGAAGCTCGGCGCTGAGAACGAAGAAGTTATCAGACTTCAACCCAAGTCATTGCCGCCAAGCCGCGAGCGTTATCTCGGCGACATCTGGACGGCGGAAGCGAAGGGTAAGACCATCGAAGTATCGGCATCAGAACTGCCGCAGGTTCTCCAGAGGCTTCGCGGATCCATCGTAAGAGAAATCTTCCGTGGCTCGTGCGGTCTCAGGGATTCCTACTTCTACAGTACTGAACATGTAGTGTTCGTGGCTGTTGGCAGGCAGGAAGCAGAAGCTCTAGCCGCCACGCTTCGTTGAAATTCGCTGAGGGCGGATCTGAAAGGATCCGCCCTTTACAATTTATGGGCCTTTGTATAATATGGCGCTTACGCGTTAAGCCGTTTACCTGCTCTTTGAGATCCTCTCAATAGAATGGATAAGCGGTTTGGTATGCGCCTGAAAATCCCGAAGAGATCCCTTAGGGACTTACCAACTTATTAAACTTATCAAACTAAATTTATGGCAGATACTTTTGATCGTTCCAAGCCACACATCAACGTAGGCACCATCGGCCACGTTGACCACGGCAAGACCACTCTTACCGCTGCGATCTTGAACGTGCTTCACCGCGCTGGCAAGAAAGCTACTGTTAAAAACGTTGACCAGATTGACAACTCTCCAGAAGAGAAGGCACGAGGTATTACTATCGCGCTCTCTCACTCTGAGTACGAGACTGACGCAAGACATTACGCTCACGTAGATGCTCCTGGTCACGCTGACTACATCAAGAACATGATTACCGGCGCCGCTCAGATGGACGGCGCAATACTGGTGGTAGCTGCTACTGACGGTGTGATGCCTCAAACTCGTGAACACATTCTCCTCGCTAAGCAGGTAGGTGTGCCTAAGATTATCGTTTTTCTCAACAAGTGCGACATGGTAGCTGACAAAGAACTTATCGATCTCGTTGAAGAGGAAGTAAGAGACCTCTTGAAGAAATATGACTACGACAGTGCTAACGCTCCGATCATTCGCGGTTCAGCCCTCAAGGCTCTTGAGGCAACTGGCACTGACGATGAGTGGTCACAGAAGGTTCTTGAGCTCACCAACGCTCTCGACACTTACTTCGAGATCCCTGTTCGTGAGACAGACAAGCCATTCCTTATGCCGATTGAGGACATCTTCTCTATTGAAGGCAGAGGTACGGTAGTAACCGGTCGTATCGAGCGAGGCACTGTGAAGGTGGGCGAGGAAGTTGAGATAATTGGTATTAAGGATACTGCTAAGACCACTGTTACTGGTATTGAAATGTTTAACAAGTCTCTTGACCAGGGCTTAGCTGGAGACAACGCCGGTATTCTCCTTCGCGGTACGAAGAAAGAAGAACTTCACCGTGGTCAAGTATTGGCTAAAGCGGGAAGTATCACTCCTCACACCGAGTTTACCGCTGAGGTTTACGTGCTAAAGAAGGAAGAAGGCGGCAGACACACTCCGTTCTTCACCGGTTACAAGCCCCAGTTCTACATTGGTACCACCGACGTGACGGGAGAAGTAACTCTAGCAGAAGGAGTGGAGATGGTAATGCCGGGTGATACAGCAACCTTCAAGGTAAAGCTTGTCGCTCCTGTTGCCCTCGAAGAGCAGCGCCGCTTCGCAATACGCGAGGGTGGCAAGACTGTGGGTGCTGGTGTTGTTACCAAAATAGTTGCCTAACAAACGTGCCGAAAGTTCCTGCAAAAACTAAAACCACCTCCTCGGTTGCGTCGCATGCGACGCAACGCCGCAAGGGCGGAAGGGCTAAGGAAGAAGAACCTGCACGCTTAAGAATCCGCGTGCGGGCTTACGAGTCCAAAATCTTGGATCTCTCGGTCAAGCAGATTATTGCTACAGCTTCACGCTACGATGCAGTGGTAGTAGGCCCCATACCTCTACCGGTGGACCGGAAGGTCTACACGGTAAATCGTGCGGCATTTGTGTATAAGAATGCGCGAGAACAGTTCGAGATGCGAATTCACAAACGTCTCATCGATATTGTAAATCCGACCCCTAAGCTGATAGAGGCGCTGACCAATCTCTCGCTCCCGAGTGGCGTCAACATTGACGTCAAAATGCTGTAGTTAGGAAGTAAGAAGTATGGAAAAAATTATAGCAAAAAAAGTAAATATGACTCAAGTGTTTCTGGAGTCTGGCATTGTAGAGCCCACCACTTTAGTCCTGCTTGAATCTGACTCAGACCTGAGTGAGGGTGATGTGGTTACTGTCTCTGGTATCTCCAAAGGCAAGGGCTTCCAAGGTGTAGTCAAAAGGCACGGCTTCAAGGGCGGTCCTAGGACTCACGGACAGAAGCATTCTGAGCGTGAGGCGGGTTCTATCGGTGGCGGCGGTAGAGCAGGAGGTAGAGTGGTGAAGGGTATGCGCATGGCAGGCAGGATGGGAGGGGATCGTGTTACGGTGAAAAACTTGAGAGTAGTGAAAATTATTCCCGAGAATAAAGAAGTCTACATTAGCGGAGCGATCCCTGGCAGGAAGGGGACTAAGATTGAGATAAGGAAGTAAAATGCAAGCTCAAGTTTACAGTACAGAAGGTAACCTGCCTGCCGGCAAGGCAGGGAAGGCAGGAGTGATTGAACTTCCTGAAGGTATTTTTGGTTTGCCTTGGAACGGAGATTTGGTAAAGCAGGTAGTGGATTCTCTCATGTCCTCGAAGAGGAAAAATATTGCCCATGCCAAGACTCGCGGCGAGGTGAGAGGCGGAGGCAGGAAGCCTTGGCAACAGAAGGGTACAGGCCGAGCCCGCCACGGTTCAACTCGCTCACCTATCTGGGTAGGAGGCGGTGTGGCTCACGGCCCGCGTAATGACAAGAATTATGATCGCACAGTCTCGAAGAAGATGAGGATCAAGGCTCTCCATACTCTTCTCTCTAAGAAGCACAAGGATGGAGAAATTATTTTCTTAGACTCTCTTAGCTTGCCGGAAGCTAAGACTAAGATGGCGATCTCTACTCTTAAAACTCTTCCCTTCGAAGTGATGAAGAAGAGGAAGAATGCTTTGGCCATAGCCTTGGCTGATAAGAACAGGGAGACTGAAAGAGCTTTCAAAAATATCGGCAATGTCCAAGTCTTGGAAGCGCGAAACCTTGATCCTCTCACCCTTCTTCAATACAAATACTTGGTACTCGAGAACCCGGATAAAGCTATTAAGGTGCTCCCGAATATAAAACATGATTAAGCCCAGAGTAACAGAGAAAGCTGCCAGATCTGCCGACAAGAATAATTCTTACGTCTTCGACGTGCCGAGAAGCGCAAACAAGATCACAATTGCCGCTCGGGTGTTGGAGAAGTACAAGGTCACTCCGGTGAAGGTTAATATCGTAAACCGGAAGAATGAGAAGAAGGCTTATGTCTATCTGAAAAAGGGAGAGAAGATAGAGATAATTTAAACAGATGAATCCCGTTAGAAGCTCACTTGTACAAGCCATAAACAATCATTATTATCAGAGAGTAATAAGCATTAGCTTCTAATGGGATGAAACACTACAAGCCTACAACCAAATCTAGAAGGAACATGTCGGGCATCAATTACCGGCAAGTGGTGACTAGATCTGAACCGGAGAAGTCTCTTACATCCGGCTTGAAGCGCGCATGGGGGAGAAACGCAAGCGGCAAGATTACCACCCGCCACAAGGGTGGCGGCCACAAGAGACTCTTCCGGGCAATCGACTTCTCTTACGCCAAGCGAGAGGTGCCATTTACTATAAAAACAGTGGAATATGATCCGAACCGATCCGGATTTATCGGACTGGCGGTGTATAAAGACGGTGAGAAGCGCTATGTGCTCTTGCCCAACAACGCCGAAGTGGGTGATACATACATCGCTTCGGGGGAAGCCCCGATGCTCATAGGAAACCGCTTGCCTTTGGGAGCAATGCTGGTGGGCACATTTGTCTACAATGTCGAGCTCAAACCTCTGGGAGGTGCGAAGCTTGCCCGCTCTGGGGGTGGCTATGCTGAGATCTTGGCCAAGGACGCTGGCATGGTGGATATCCGTTTGCCCTCGTCCGAAGTGAGGAAGGTGCCGGAAACAGCTTGGGCTACCATCGGCGAAGTATCTAATAATGAGAATCGTTTGGTTAGTATCGGTAAGGCAGGTAGAAGCCGCTGGCTGGGTATCCGCCCGACAGTCAGAGGCACTGCTATGAACCCAGTCGATCACCCGCACGGAGGAGGTGAGGGTAGGTCAGGTCGTGGTCGCAGACGCGCTATCTCAATCTACGGCAAGCCGACAGGCAAGGGTCAGAAGTCTCGCCGCCCCAAGAAGTATTCAAACAAGTTTATCATCTCGAGGAGAAAGGTTGGCAAAAAATAAGAGAATGTTCAACACCGAGTGTTGAACAAGGTAAGTTGCAGTATGTAGATACGTTGTATATACTTATGAGTATGACGACAAAGCTAAAAAAGTGGGGCAATAGTTATGGCGTTCGCGTAGCCAAGAGTGAGGCCAGAAAATTAGGAATAAAGGAAGGTAGCCCGATTAAATTTAATATTGAACCAGTAGTAAAGAAAAGAAAATATACCTTGGAAGAGCTCGTGGCTCAGATCAATCCAAAGAATAGACATCCGCTAATCGACTGGGGACCGGACGTGGGGAATGAAATAGTCGAATGGGAAGAATAAATTATATTCCTGAGCGCGGTGATATCGTAAAGTTGGATTTGAGTCCTACTAAGGGTCATGAACAGAGCGGGTATAGACCCTTTGTAATTTTATCGCGAAGCATCTTCAATCTTAAAGGAGGACATGCTGTCGGTTGCCCGATTACTTCAAGGATTAGACATGATCCATTTGAGGTTCTTATGAATACCGAAATAATTAAGGGAGCAATTCTTACGGATCAAATCCGCGCCGTCGACTATGTTTCTCGCAGAACCAAACTGGTGGGCAAGTGCCCAACCGAAGTCTTAGACGAAGTTACAGCCAAATTGTCTGTGCTTATTCAAGGAAAACAGTAGGAGAAAGGTAGGGAAGAAGTAGTTTTTTCAGAACACTTTTGCTTTTTTATAATGCTTCAGGTAAGGTGTTGTGCATAAGGTCAAAGACAGTAGGTTTACCGAAGAGGTGAATAAATCCTACCTAGACGGCCTTATAGCAATATGGCCATATCTCGTGAGAAGAAGGGAGAAATATTGGAGAAATTGAAAAGCGCTTTCAAGAGTGCGGCTTCTGTCGTGTTTGTAAACTTCAAAGGGCTTACGGTTGGAAAAACTACCGAGATGCGTAAGAGCTTGAAGATTGCGGGTGTCTCTTACACTGTCGCTAAGAAGACTCTTACCAAGAGAGCCCTTGATGATAAGGGAGTAACTGGCGAAGTACCGGAACTCCCGGGTGAGCTCTCGCTTGCTTGGGGCGAAGACTTGGTAGCACCAGCGCGTGAAGTATATGGCTTCCAGAAAAAGTTTCCCGAAAATTTAAATATTCTCGGAGGCATCTTCGATGGGAGGTACATGTCCAAGGTTGAGATTGAGGAGATAGCCAAGATCCCAACGCTCGAAGTATTGCGTGGCAAGTTTGTAAATATTCTTAACTCGCCGATACAGAGGCTTGCCATCGCTCTTAATGAAGTAGTAAAAATTAAATCTTAGTTCGATAAACTCACTACAAGTAAAAATATGTCAGAGAAATCAGAAAAAATTATCAAGGAGGTAGAGGAAATGTCCGTACTCGAATTGAACGAGCTCGTGAAAGCTTTTGAGGAGAAATTTGGCGTAAGTGCTACAGCCCCGACGATGGCTGTCGAGGCTCCGACTGGAGACGTCGGAGCTGAAGAGAGAGCAACTCTAAACATAGAACTCTCCGACGGTGGTGACAATAAGATCGCGGTCATCAAGGTAGTAAAAGAAGTTCTCGGGCTTGGCCTCAAAGAAGCCAAGGATCTCGTCGATGCCGCACCCTCAATGCTTAAGCAAGACATGAAGAAGGAAGAAGCCGAAGATCTAAAGAAGAAGATCGAGGAAGCAGGTGGTAAGGTCACACTGAAGTAGTACAATACGCTCATGCAGAAGTCTGTGGCGCACCTCTTCGGTTCTGAGGCGAAGGTGAAGATTATGAGGTTATTCATCTTTAACCCCGGACTCACCCTAAACCCCAAAGAGGTTTCTAAAAGGGCCAAGACAAGTCCAACCCTTACCAAGAAAGAGCTCTTGAGTCTCATTAAAGCTGGACTTATAAAGAGAAGCGGTAATGGCCATACTCTCAACAGGACATATCGTTATCTCTCTCCCATCTCGAACTTCCTCATAGATGCCAACCCACTTACAGAGAAGGAGATAGCCAAGAGGATTGCCAGTACTGGGACCATCAAGCTCATTCTTATTTCTGGCATCTTCCTCCACAATTCTGATTCCCGTGTCGACATCCTCGTCGTAGGCGATCACATAAAGCAAAACAAGCTACTTTCGGTCATGTCTTCTATAGAAGCAGAGCTGGGCAAAGAACTTCGCTACGCCGTCTTCGAGACCCCTGACTTCCAGTACCGATTGGGCATCTACGACAAGCTTATACGAGACATCTTCGACTCCGAGCACCAGAAGATTATCGATAAACTGGGGATTGAAGATCCCAGTATTCCAGTCGAGGGCTATCCACAGGCTTGAAATTATACCCATTCTGGGGTTGTATAATGTATTTATACCCCTTACAAAGTGGTAATTAATAGTTACGTTTATTCACTACAATATGTTGTTAAACACATGGGGAGAAGTATTGACACTTTCCTTCCAGAATCTCTGGGTAGGAGTGGTCAACTTCGTCCCGAACCTTGTTGTAGCCCTCGTAATCCTCGTTCTCGGTTGGCTTATCGGGGCACTTCTCGGTCGTGCGGTCTGGCAAGTCTTCAGGTCTCTTAAGGTTGACGAGGCTCTACGCCGCGCCGGCTTCGAAGCATTCTTGAGACGCGGCGGAGTGAACCTTGACTCCGGTGCCTTCGTCGGAGCTCTGGTCAAGTGGTTCGTCATCGTAGTCTTCCTCGTGGGAGTCTTCGACATCCTCGGTCTCTCGCAAGTTAACCTCTTTCTTCAGGAAGTTGTCCTTGGTTACATCCCGCGAGTTATAGTGGCTGCCCTTATCCTCCTAGTGGGAGGTGTAGTAGGAGATATAGTAGGCCGAGTGGTTTCTACTGCAGCTCGCACTGCCAACGTCTCCTCAGCACACTTCGCGGCTGCTATCTCTAAGTGGGCTATCTGGGTCTTCGCTATCTTGGTAGCTCTCTCCCAGCTCGGCATTGCATCGGCTTTCAGCCAGACTCTCTTCACGGGTATCGTGATAGCGGTTTCCTTGGCCTTGGGTCTTTCCTTCGGTCTTGGCGGCCAAGAGGCGGCAGGACGCTTCATCGAGCGCTTGAGAGGCGAGATGAGCGGACATCATCACGGTCAATAGGTATTCCTGCTAGATAATACCCCAAACCAGAAAACTCCGACTTGGGTCGGAGTTTTCTTTACTTTAGGCGATTTCTTATATATTATGTGCCACTGTGTCTAGATCATCTATAAAAGGTCCATACGTCGATCCCCGCGTCTTGAAAAAGGTGGAGGGGATAACTCCTGCTGTGGCAAGAGTTATCAAAACTTGGGCTAGAGCCTGTCAGATCGCGCCGGAGATGGTGGGCTTTACCTTCGGCGTACACAATGGCAGGGATCACATAGAAGTTTTCATAACTGAAGATATGGTGGGACACAGACTCGGTGAGTTTTCCTTGACGCGCAAATTCACCCGCCACGGCGGCAAGATGCAGAAGGAGCTTGAAACCAAGCAGAAGGAGACAGAGATTGCCGCAGCCAAGGCAGCTAAGGGGGCGGAAACCAAGAAGTAAGATTTAAGATTTATGAATGAAGCAAAAGCAGAATTGAGAAATTATAGACAGTCGCCGAGGAAGGTACGGGTAGTGGCGGATGTGGTGCGCGGCAAGAGTGCCGACGAAGCCATTACTCTACTCAGCTTTATACCCAAGAGAGCCGGACTGCCGCTTCAGAAACTGGTTGCTTCGGCGGTAGCAAATGCCAAGAGTTTGTCTATGAACGGGCCTCTAGTAATAAAAGAGATTAGAGTAGATGCGGGTCCGACTCTTGCCCGCCGACGCCCGCGTTCCCGAGGTATGGCCAACCCTATCAAGAAACGCACCAGCAGAGTATTGGTTGTATTAGGAGAAAAGAAATGACGCACAGAGTCCACCCATATTCACACAGATTAGGAATCCTCCGCGACTGGAAGAGTCGCTGGTTCTCTACTCCTGCCAAGTATAAGGAATTTCTAAGGGGCGACATTATCATTAGAAGATTTCTAGAGAAGAGGCTCAAGGGTCTGTATGTCTCGGACATTGAGATCGAGAGAAGTGTCAAAGCGCTGCGCATCATTATCTCTACCTCAAGACCAGGACTCATCATTGGTCGCGAGGGGAATGGCGCCGAAGTGTTGAAGAGCGAGATAAAGAAGATTCTCACCAAGGAGAATCTTCTTCTACCCCAAGTTTCCGTAATGCTTGACATAAAGGAGATTAAGTCTGCCGAAGCCAATGCCGCTATCGTGTCCCAAATGGTAGTCGAGGGATTGGAGAAGCGTTTGCCATTTAGGCGTGTGATGAAGCAGACTATAGAAAAGGTGATGGCCAATAGAGATGTCCAAGGGGTGAAGGTTACGCTCGCCGGTATGATCGGCGGAGGCATGGGACGCACCGAGACTCTGAAGAAGGGTCGCATCCCGCTCCAGACGTTGCGTGCCGACGTGGACTATGCCACCGCACGAGCTGGACTACCTCTCGGTACGGTAGGAGTCAAGGTCTGGATATACAAAGGTGAGATATTTGCTACGCAAAAATAATTAACCTAATTATACTAATTAATCTAAAAATGCTTTTTCCGAAAAAAGTTAAATACAGGAAGTGGCACACCATGAGGAGAAATCCGAAGAGAGTTGGACCGGCTACCCGCGGCACGACTGTAGCCTTTGGCTCCTTCGGGCTTAAGGCTATGGCGAATGCCCGCGTACGCTCCCAGCAGATTGAAGCGGCGAGGAAGGTGCTCTCCCGCTCTATTGGCAAGACAGGCAGGCTTTGGATCCGCATTTTCCCCGATATGCCATACACCAAGAAGCCGGCAGAAGTGAAGCTCGGCAAAGGCAAGGGCGACTTGGAGGGTTACAGTGCACCAGTCTTGCCGGGGCGTATCATCTTTGAAGTTGACGGTATCACTGATACTATGGCTCGCGAAGCCTTGAGGAAGGCGGGTACTAAGCTTCCCCTGAAGACCAAAGTAGTTGCAAGGTAATGAATCCCGTTAGAAGCTCACTTGTGCAAGCCATGAACAAACATTATTATCAGAGAGTAATAAGCATTAGCTTCTAACGGGATGAAAAAGTTTAAAGGCATAGTTACGTCAGACAAGATGAAGGACACTATCACAGTGTCTGTCTCTTCGTACAAGAAACACCCAAAGTACGGCAAGTTTACCAGCATTAGGAAGAAGTTTAAGGTTCATGACGCCGGTAATACCAAAAAGGTTGGGGAGAGAGTAGAGATAGTGGAGACTCGCCCGATCTCTAAAGAGAAACATTTCAAAGTTATATGATTCAAGACAGATCCATAGTGCAAATAGCAGACAACTCAGGCGCCAAGATTGGCAGGATTTTCAAGATACTCGGTTCTTCCAAGAAGCGCACTGCCTCGATCGGAGAATTGGTGAGGCTCTCCGTGCAGAAGGCTGAACCAAGAAAGACTGTGAAAAAGAAGGATGTGCTCTACGCCGTAGTAGTGCGCCAGAGAGCTCCCTTCAGGAGGCTGGACGGCACATATCTCAGGTTCGATGAAAATGCGGTGGTGATACTTGATAATGCTAAGAAAGAACCCTTGGCTGGGCGTATCTTCGGTCCAGTGCCGAGAGAGATCGGCGAAATGGGCTTCCAAACTATAATCTCCCGCGCCCCTGAGGTTGTATAGTTCGACAGGCTCACTATAAATAAATATCATGCATGTAAAGAAAGGAGACAGTGTAATAGTGATAACAGGCAAGGACAAGGGCAGGTCCGGCAAGATCTTGCGCTCGCTGCCGAAGGAGAACTCGGTCATAGTAGAGGGACTCAATATGAAGAAGGTGCATGAGAAGGGCAAGTCCAAGGGCAAGGGTCGGATTATCGAGAAGTCCTTTCCCATCCATGTCTCTAATGTAAAACGCAATGCCAAAGCTTAAAGAAAAATCGAGGACCTTGGAGGGTTACAAGAATCCGATGGAGAGGCCACGGTTACTTAAGGTTGTGGTCTCAACTGGAGTCGGTTCATTCAAGGACAAGAACAAGCTTAAAATTGTGGAGGATCGCTTGGCTCGTATTACAGGACAGAAGGCTCTGACACGTGGCGCCAAGATCTCCATCGCTTCCTTCAAAAGTCGTGAAGGTGATACGGTGGGTTACCAAGTGACTCTACGCGGTGAGAGGATGCACGACTTCTTGGAGAAACTCATTCACATTTCACTGCCGCGTACCAAGGATTTCCGCGGTATCTCTCCCACATCGGCAGACGAGATGGGAAACTTCACTCTGGGAATCAAAGAACACACTATCTTTCCAGAAACTGCTGATGAGGAGTTGAAAGATGTCTTCGGCTTGGCTATCACTATCGTTACCACCGCCAAGAGTAAGGAAGAAGTGGTGAAGCTTCTCACTCATCTCGGCTTCCCGTTCAGGAAATAATGTGTTAGGATGGCGCGGCAATGGCAAAGACATCCGTGATCGCCAGATCGAAAAAGAAGCCCAAGTTTAGTACTCGGGCTACTTCGCGCTGTTTCCGCTGCGGCAGGAAGAGAGGTTACATGAGGGACTTCGATCTCTGCCGCATCTGCTTCCGTGAGTTAGCAAACGAAGGCAAGATTCCAGGTGTTAAGAAAGCTAGTTGGTAGTTCGACGAGCTCACTACAAGTAATATGGACACGATCTCCAATTTCATTATTAAGTTAAAGAATGCCTCAAACGCTTCTCATGAAGAGGTATCTGTGCCGTATTCCAATCTCAAGTTATCTATCGCGGAAGTCTTGAAGAAAGAAGGCTTCATCAGAGGAGTGGAGAAGAAGTCAGATCGAGTGATCATCATGGAGAAGCCGAAGGTGAAGGGGGTTAAGAGAATTTCCAAACCGTCCAAGAGAGTCTATCAGAAGGCAGGCGAGATTCGCGGCGTGAAGTCCGGTTACGGCGCACTCATCATCTCTACCTCGAAGGGTGTGATGACCGGTCGCGAAGCGAAGAAGATGAAACTCGGAGGCGAACCCTTATTTTCAATTTGGTAATATGTCTAGAATTGGTAAAAGATTAATAGAGATTCCGGAGAAAACAGAAGTAAAAGTTTCTGAGAATGTTTTGATTGTCTCCGGCCCTCTGGGCGAGTTGAGGAGAAATCTCCACCCGGACATAGAGATAAGAGTAACCGACAATATTGTCGCAGTAATTCCCAAGAAAGAGAGCCCGGTCTGGGGCACTTATTCTTCGCACCTATCCAACATGGTAGAGGGGGTAAACAAACCATTTGAGAAGAAGCTTATACTCGAAGGAGTCGGCTTCAAGTCGGAAGTAGCGGGAGAAAAAATCAAATTAGCTCTCGGCTTCTCTCATCCGGTAGAAGTCTTGATACCGGCGCACCTCAAGGTTTCCGCTGAGAAGAATGTGATTACTATATCCGGCGCGGACAAGGAAGCGGTAGGAAGCTTCGCCGCTAAGCTCCGATCCATGAAGAAACCTGAGCCTTACAAGGGTAAGGGTTTCCGCTATGACACCGAAGTGATAAAGAGAAAACAAGGGAAAAAATCCGTCTAGGATTTTTTAAGATTTATGAATAAATCAAATATTAAAAGTCAAAAGAGGGATCGCAGGCACGGACGAATTCGTGCCAAGGTTTCCGGTACTTCCGAGCGTCCAAGGCTCTCTGTCTTCAAGTCCAATACAATGATTTATGCCCAGCTTATAGATGACAGGGGAGCAAGGACTCTCGCTTCGTCCAAGGGCAAGGACGCACGCGAGGTCGGGAAGGCGATAGGAGAGAAGTCTCCGGTGAGGCTCGCAGTTTTCGACCGGGGCGGTTATGCTTACACCGGCAAGATCAAGCTTCTCGCCGATGGAGCTCGCGAAGCCGGACTTAAATTTTAGATATGGATCCCATTAGAAATTCAACTAGCTCAATATTGTTAAACAAACTAAGTAAGCATATTCGCCTAGCGACTACCCTTTGTGATAGGGTAGTGTGTGTTAATAATTTCTAACGGGATGGAAGAAGATAAGAAACATCACAAATCCAGATCACGTGTCAGGCGCGAGAGAGTGAAGCCTGAATTCGATCAGAAGATAGTCTCGATGAGGCGTGTAGTCCGTGTGATGGGAGGTGGTAGGCGTTTCAGTTTCTCGGTGGCGCTGGTGGCAGGCAATAGGAAGGGACAAGTGGGAGTGGGAATAGGAAAAGCGAATGACACTCCCCTAGCTATAGAGAAAGCCTTCAGAGACGCTAAGAAAAATATGATTACCATCAATACTACTGCCGCTATGTCTATCCCGCATGAGACAGAAGCCAAGTATGCTGCCTCAGTAGTGGAGATAAGACCACTACCAGGACGCGGCATCCTTGCCGGCAGCTCAGTGCGTACCGTGTTTGAGCTTGCAGGTCTTAAGGGTATAGGCGCCAAGGTTCTCTCTAGGAGTAAGAACAAAGCCAACAACGCTTATGCTGCTATCAAAGCTTTGAAGAAACTGGAATCTACGAAGATTAGAACTTAAATGCAATTCCATAATTTAACCAGAAATAAGTCCAACAGAAAGTCCCGTCAAGTGGGGCGTGGCGGCAAGCGTGGCAAGACCAGCGGCCGCGGCACCAAGGGCCAGAATGCCCGCGCCGGCAGGAAGAAGAGGCCGGAAATGAGGGACATCATCAAGCGTGTGCCCAAGCTTCGTGGCAGAGGCAGATCTTCTTTCAAATCTATTCAGATTAAGCTCAAAGGACAAGCGCTTAAAGAACACTTAGCAAAGAAGAAAGTAAATGTCTAAATTTTTCGAAAAAGTTGGATTCATATTCAAGGACTCTCTCTTGCGCAAGCGCCTCTTCTTCACTCTTCTTCTACTTGCTATCACGCGTGTCTTGGCGCTTATACCGATACCGGGTGTGGATGCTTCCAGACTCTCGGCACTCCTCTCCGGTTCTGACTTCATCACTCTCTTGAACCTCTTCTCCGGCGGCGGACTCTCGAGCTTCTCCATTGTGATGCTGGGCGTGGGACCTTATATCACCGCTTCTATCATCATGCAGCTTATGACAGTGATGTCGCCCAAGCTCAAGGCCATGTATCAGGAGGAAGGAGAGGCTGGCAGGAAGCGTTTTTCCCAATACTCCCGCCTTCTCACCGTGCCTCTAGCCATGCTTCAGGGTTATGCCTTCATCAAGCTTCTGCAGAGCCAGAATGTATTGCCGCAATTTTCCCTGACAGAGCTTGCTCTTACCATAGTGATCATCGTGGCCGGTTCTCTCCTCCTTATGTGGCTCGGTGAGCTTATAAGTGAGTTCGGTATCGGCAACGGAGTCTCGCTCATCATCTTCGCCGGTATTGTCACGCGGCTGCCGGGGGATGCCCGAGAGCTCCTACTCTCCTATGATCCATCTCAACTGCCGGTATATCTGGCCACTCTCGCTATTGCTCTCGTCGTCACAGCAGGAGTGGTCTTCGTGACGGAAGCAGAGAGACCTATACCTATCACTTATGCCAAACAGATGAGAGGCAATCGTACCTATGGCGGCATCTCGACCTACCTGCCGTTGCGTATCAACCAAGCAGGCGTGATCCCGATCATATTTGCCCTTTCCATCCTCCTCTTCCCTCAGATGCTCCTACAATTCCTAGCGAGCTCCACTTACGCTGTATCTTCCTTCGCGGCATCCGCCTTAAGAGTGATTACCAATAACTGGTTTTACACCGTTGCTTACTTCCTCTTGGTGGTCTTCTTCACCTATTTCTATACTCAAGTAACCTTCGATCCGCATCAGATATCAACTAACCTTCAGAAGTCGGGTGCCTTTATCTCCGGTGTGCGTCCCGGTGCTCCTACCGCAGAATACATCTCACGAGTACTCACGCGACTTACTCTGGTTGGAGCATTCTTCCTCGGCGTTATCGCTATCTTACCACTTATCCTCCGCTCCATCACTGGTATCCAAGCTCTGGCTGTCGGCGGCACGGCGCTCCTTATCGTAGTCTCGGTAGTGATCGACTTGGTCAAGAAACTCGACGCCCAACTTAGTGCAAAGGAATACTAAGATAGTCGTTTTACGCGTACTTGACATAACTTGTTAAGGGTGCTATATTTAAGGTAGTCAGGTTCTTTAACCGGCACGTAGTGCCAGAAAGGGTAGGACGATGTCCTCACTCTACTCGATCGATTTGCTGAAGGAACTCTCGGATGGCTTTGAGGAAGACGGTTACACGCCAGAGCAGGTGAAATCGCTCCGTGCTCACGGACGCCTCACCGCAATGCTCGGGGTTCTCCGCGGCACGCACGAGATCCGTCCGATGGATCACGTGATCGACTTGTCGGCCCCGTGTAACCTGCCGTTTGACAGCGCAGAGCGCGTCAGCCCGGCAAAGACGGGCATCGTGAAGCTCGAGAAGCGCGACGACGACCTCTACCTCGACGGGAAGAAGATTGATCTCTTCCGATCGGCGGGTCAGCAGGGCGACAGCTACATCATCGGCCACGACCTTCGCAAGGAGCTCGATGTCCGTGGCGGCAACTTGAGCGCAAAGGTGCTCGATTACCTGACCGCACACCCCGAACTCTGGCCGGAA
>Ga0209542_10010890_pt1 | contig 16265 bp, 22 predicted proteins | sample RifCSPhighO2_01_FD_184028 | JGI IMG/M metagenome (GOLD analysis project Ga0209542, IMG submission 184028) | Soil microbial communities from Rifle, Colorado - Rifle CSP2_plank highO2_0.1 (SPAdes) (version 2) | ecosystem: Environmental > Terrestrial > Deep subsurface > Rock core/Sediment ...
AGGGGGTTTCTATAGGAAAATTTATATAACAACTAACAATAGTTAAGTATGGGTGGTTTTTAAATGAGTTCAGCACCAAGCAACAATCCAGTAAGGCCGATGTCTCTTGAGAGAATTGTCATTCCTACAGGAGGCGCTCTTGGAGGAGTAGCTCTGCTTTCCAACTATATGGGGTGGGTGGCAGGAGGCATAGTGGGTGCTGCTGCAGTATCCTTGGCTTATAATATCATGAGTTATTATATGAAGTAAGCCAAAATGATTGAGTCATTTCTAACTAATAGTTGATTCTATACATATATTGACACTACAAGCTTCTGAGAAAGATTTATATACAAGCCCCTTTTGCAAAGTTAACAATTGTTAAGTTTTGGAGGTTTCATGGCAGAACCATTTGTTCAGGCGCTAATTGTGGCATTTCGGGAGGGGTTGGAAGCATTTCTTATAATAGCAATCTTGCTCAAATTTCTTGATAAAAGTGAAGAAAAGAAATACAAGCGCAATGTGTGGCAGGGAACATTTGCAGGCATTATAATTTCAGTTATTCTTGGAATTGTTCTTTTTAAGATTTCATCTGCAATAGGGGGCACTGACAACACAGCAAAATTGGTGGAAAGCAGTGCAAGCCTTGCTGCAGTAATTTTAATTTCCACTTTTATTATCTGGATGATTAGGCACGGCAGCAAAATAAAAAAACATGTTGAAAAAAAGGCTGCGCTTAACCTTTCCAAAGCAGGAATATTCCTGCTGGCAATGGTCATGGTTTTAAGGGAAGGCGCTGAAATTGCCATATTCTCTTTTGCGGGAAAATACACTCTTCTTCCTGTAATCCTTGGGATTTTGCTTTCAGTTATTGCAGTGCTGCTGATATTTTATTCAATAGTAAACCTAAAACTTTCAACAATTTTTAATGTCACGCTCGCATACCTTGTACTGCAGGCCGGCTTTTTGGCAGGATATGCTGTCCATGAAGGGCTTTCTGCCGCAAAGGGATTAGGGGCTATTGCTGCAGACAATGCTGTTTTTACAAAAGCATTTGATCTTTCTGCAACTCCATTTGAGCACAAGGAAGGAGCAATTGGGATTCCTTTGTATGTGGCATTTGGATGGTACTCAAAGCCGGAATGGATACAGCTCATTGTCCAGTATGGGTTAACTTTTGCGCTGTTTGCATACTGGCATTTCGACAGGAAAGAAGCCAATGTTTCCTAATCGCTTAATTTATAAATAAAACAATTTTCTTATTTTTATGCAAAAAAAGAATTTCTCAATATTGCCAATATTTCTTGTTGTATTCATAGACCTTCTTGGGATTGGTGTTGTTATCCCTATTCTTGGACCGTTGTTTCTGGGAAACGAATTGCTTTCAGAGTCATACACTTTTAGCGCAAGGACAATTCTCCTTGGATTTTTGATTGCATCATATTCAATAGCGCAGTTCTTTGGATCTCCGATACTCGGCGCTTTGTCTGACAAGTACGGAAGAAAGAAAGTGCTTTTCCTTTCGCTGCCAGGCACATTTTTGGGATATTTATTGTTCGGTGTTGCGCTGCTGCAGCAAAATCTTCTTTTGCTGTTTGTCAGCAGAATTATAGGAGGATTTTCCGGCGGCAATTTATCAATTGTGATGTCATCTATTGCAGACTTAAGCGACGAAAAGTCAAAGGCGAAGAACTTCGGGCTTGTGGGCATGGCATTCGGCCTTGGATTCATCTTTGGGCCGTTTATCGGAGGGAAGCTTGCAGACCCAACATTAGTTTCGTGGTTTAATTATGCAACCCCATTGTGGTTTGCAGCCATACTTTCCTTGTTCAACATGCTGATGGTTGCCAATTATTTCAAGGAAACATCGACAACAAGATTAGACACAAAAATAAGCATGCTGACCGGCTTCAGAAACATACAAAAAGCATTCACAATCAAGAATTTAAGAGTTATTTTCATTATAGTATTTTTAATCACGCTTGGATTTAATTTCTTCACGCAGTTTTTTCAGGTTCTTCTCATTGAAAAATTCAGCTTCAACCAGTCCGATATAGGCAATCTTTTTGCCTTTGTAGGGATATGGATAGCATTCTCACAGGGAGTTTTAACAAGAGTTCTTTCAAAAAAATTCAGCCCAAAACAGATTCTTCCATTTTCAATACTGTTTTTGGCAATTTCTCTTCCACTGCTTTTGCTGCCTTCAAAACTGTTTTATCTTTATGCTGCCAACGCAGTTATTGCAATATTTGCCGGACTGACGTTTCCGAATTACACTGCAATTGTTTCCGGATTGAGCGCAAAGGATTCGCAAGGGGAAATACTGGGGATAAACCAGTCAATACAGGCTATTGGAATAGCAATACCGCCAATAGTTGCAGGGTTTATAGTAAGCATACACCTTTATCTTCCTATAATTGTATCAGCAGCTTTAATGTTCATTGCATGGCTTGTTTTTGTGATGTTTTTCAAGGAAAAAGAAAAGGAAGTGTTTCACGAGGTTTAAATGGTTGAGATTAGCATAATAGTTGCATTCATCGCAGGGTTTGTATCTTTTGTCAGCCCGTGTATTCTGCCTATAATACCGGGGTTCCTTGCATACCTTTCCGGCACTTCTTCCAATGATAAAAATGCAAGAATGAAGATGTTCCTGAACAGCGCTGCTTTTGTGCTTGGTTTTTCGGTTGTGTTTGCGCTGCTCGGAGTTTTGCTTAATACGGTGCTTGAAAGAGTTTCATATTCTGTCCAGCAATGGCTTTCGAGAATTGGCGGAGCAATAATAATACTGTTTGCCCTGTACATACTTGGATTAATCAGAATCAGCTTTCTTGAACGCGATCACAAGATTGCAGTCAAGAAGAAATTCAGCATAACTTACATAACATCATTTGTTTTTGGAGCTGCTTTTGCAGTCGGATGGACGCCTTGCGTTTCTGCCATTTTAGGAAGCATACTCTCTTTGGCTGTTGCAAACCCAAGCTTAAGCTTTGTTTTACTGCTTGCTTATGCTTTGGGATTGGGAATACCATTTTTAATCGTTGGATTGTTCAGCTCGCAGGCAACTGCATTCATAAGCAAGTCGGAAAAAGCACTGAAGTATTTCAACATCATTGTCGGTATTTTATTATTAATATTAGGAATACTTGTATTTACCAATAAATTAAATGTTGTAGCTAATTTATTTGTTCCGGCAACACTTTTAAAATGAAAAAAAACAATTTTATAAAAAAGCCGCTGCTGACCGGGGTTGTCCTCATTCTTGTAGTTGCAGTTATTGCTTACATTGAAATACAGAAACCGAACACAAATCAACTGGCAAATACACAAAATAAAACTGACAATTCAAAGTATCCATTGGCGCCTGATTTTGTCGGGATTGACAAATGGATAAATTCAGAGCCGTTGAAAATAGAAGAGCTTAGGGGAAAGGTTGTTCTTGTTGATTTTTGGACTTATACATGCATCAACTGCATAAGGACTTTGCCTTACTTAAAGGACTGGGATGCAAAATACCGCGATAAAGGGCTTGTAATCGTTGGAGTGCACACACCGGAGTTTGAGTTTGAAAAAGATTATAACAATGTTCTGAAAGCTGTTAATGACAACAGCATAAAATATGCGGTTGCTCAGGATAATTATTACGCAACGTGGCAGTCTTACCAGAACAGATACTGGCCTCATAAATTTCTGATTGACATTTACGGACGCGTTAGATATGATCACATCGGAGAAGGGGGCTATGAGGAGACAGAGCAGATGATACAGGAACTTTTGAAGGAGAGAATGGAAAAGCTTGGTGAAAAAGGAGATGTTGACCTGGAAACAAGCAAGCCTTTGGATGCAGCCAACACAAGCTCAATGAGGATAGGAACGCCGGAAATTTACCTTGGCTATCAGTTTTCAAGAGGAAACTTTGGAAATCCGGAAGGGTTTGGGCAGGACACTGTTATAGACTATAAAATTCCTTCAAAAATAAGCGGAAACAATGTTTATCTTGAAGGAAAATGGAAATCAAATGCAGACAACATGGAGCTTTTGAGCGATACAGGAGACATTCTGCTTGTTTTTGACGCAAAATCTGTTAATATTGTTGCAGGCTCTGAATCAAAGTCAGAAGCATCAGTATTCCTTGACAACAAAAAACAAAATCCGCAAAACATAAGCGAATTCAAGCTGTACAATCTTGCGAATGCCGATGAATACAAAGAGCATTTGTTAAAAGCAACAATAAAGGGAAAAGGATTCAAGCTGTATACTTTTACTTTTGGATAGCTTTCTTAGTTTTTTCTTTTTAGATCTGCCCAGAACGAAAGAACTCCTAGCGCTAAAAACATGGCTGCGCTCAAAAAATTCCTGTTGCGCAGAGCTTCAACGAGAGCAAGGCCGAAGAACAGCACAAACACTGCAAAGTTTTCAAATCCTGTATGTTTAAAATTTGCCATAGTTATACAGTATAGACTAAATCTTATTATAAACTTTCTGCATCAGCAATGCATCCTGCTCTATATTCGGGCTTTCGCTGACTGCAACGCCTTTTACATTAAAATCTTTTAATGCTTTCATCAATTCTTCATATTTTAAATCTGATTCCTTTAAAGTCAAATGATGCTTCTCCCCTTTTTCTCCGTATGCAATGCCTGTAACGTGCATGTGCATGTTTTCCAATCCTTTTTTTCCAAGCTTTTTTTCTATTGCTTCAAGAATGGACGCAAACTCCTTGTATGAATTGTATTTTCCGTTTGTTCTTGCATGAAAGTGCGCAAAATCAACGCATGGCATTACATTATCAAGCTCCTGGCTTAGCTGAAGAATTTCATTCATGTCGCCGAACTGCGTTGCTTTTCCTGTTGTTTCCGGCCTTATCCAGATGCTGTTATTTTCTTTTTTTAATGTTAAAGTTATCTCCTTCATTGCTTTTTTTATATTATCATAGACTTTTTTTGGATCCTGCCCCTGGTAAAATCCGGCATGAAAGCATACGCTGTATCCTCCGCATAAATTTGTGATTCTTGCAGAATTTAAGATTCTCTGAATGCTAGCATTCAATTTTGCAGGCTCATTTGAATTCAAGTTGATGAAGTAAGGCGCGTGGCACGTTAGAACTATATTATTGTCTTCAGCAATCTTTTTTATTTCAGGCGCCTTTTCCTTTGAAATATTTACGCTGTGGACAAATTCCATCTCCATAGCGCCAAGCCCAAGAGTTTTGACATGAGCTATTCCGTCACCTGTTGTGCGTGGATTCGTGCTTAATGGAATTCCTGCTGTTCCGAATAAGAGATGCTTCATAAATAACGAGAGATTTTCATTGTTTTAAAGGCTTTTGGTGATTTGGCAATTACAGTCGGCACTCTTTTTTAAGAATATTTAAATAATAATCTTCTTTCTAAACTATTATGAAACTGATAATTCCAGCAATTCTCCTGATGCTTGTCGCAGGATGCTCAACAGCGCAGGACTCGCCATCAACAATAAACACAAATGCAATATCAGGAACTAATGAGCTTATTCTTAACGAACAAGACCTTCAGCAGCTTGGAATGGCGAGCGGCGGATCTGAGGAACTTCAGCAGCTTGGGATGCTGAGCAACGGAACCGATTGCAAAACAGAAGAATATCCGACTGATGAATATTCGCCGCTGGCGCAATATAGCCTCTGCAGCTATACCATTAACAGCTTGAATGACACCGGCGTAATAATCGAATTATCTAAATTTACAAATTTAGAAGACCTAAATGGCACATACCAATATTCATCCCTGCACTTGCGCAGCATAGGGGGGCTAATAAGCGAGAATGATTATGGAGACCAGAGCAGATTTTATGTCAACAATGAGAATGATTATGGGGCCCAGCACAATGATTCAAATGTTTACTATTATTCTCTTTATATTTCCAAAGACAAATACTTTATCCATATAAGTTCCAAAGGAAGCAAGGAAGCCAGAGACTATATTGCAAAAACAGGGCAGATTATCTTGTCAAAATTCGGGTAAAATTCTTAAAAATAAAAAAATGGGCTTTAAACCCAGGCTGCCTGTATGCCTGCCATCAGGCTTAAGACAACAAGGAAATAAAGGGTTTTTATCATGTACAGCTTAATAGGCTTTCCTTCCCAAAGCACCATGCCTAGCATTGATGTTGCAAAGAAACCGGCCCATATCCATACGCCAAGAATTGCCCCTTCTGCAAATGTAATTGCGCCGGAATAGTCAACAAAATACCCGAGTATGTAGCTCATCAGCAAATATGAAACAAATCCAATGGCATAACTCTGCACCATATTTTCCTTTTTGGCGCCCTTGTTTTTTTTGGCGCCTTCCAGTTTCATCCATTCCTTTCCGAAAAGAGGCCCGTACCACAATGAACCAATAGTCATAGAAACAACTGCCGATACAAAAACTGCAAACATATTCAATTCAACTGCCATAATGAATCACCAACCTTATCCTGAAATTAATTGTTTATAAAGATTTCCGTTACAAAAAGCCCTGTTGAAAATCTCGCTTCGCTTGGGTTAGCAGCTTTGAATTCTTGAATGTTTTATAGAAAACATCCGTTCCCCGTAAGGGACGTCCCCCTTGTCTGTTGAATGTTTAGCATGATTAGAATTCAACTTTGTGCTGCTAACCTACATTTTCAACAAGGCCCGTTACAAAAGAAAAGCTTATTAATCAAATAACAGCACTTAATTACTATAAAAAGGAGGTTTCTAACATGGCAAAAGCAAAAAGCGTTAAAATTTACACAAGCGTAACGTGCCCGTGGTGCGTGAAGACAAAGGATTTCCTGAAGGCGAACAACGTAAAATACGAGGAAATAAGCGTTACAGGCGACGAGAAGAGAAGAACAGAAGTCTTTGAAAAATCAGGGCAGATGGGCGTGCCTGTAACTGATGTTGAAGGAACAATCATAGTGGGATACGACAAAGAAGCGCTAAAGAAAGCAATTGGATTGTAAAATTATGGAAAAAGACAATGTATGCATCAACTGCTCGAATCAGGTTGATAAAGTCGCAAAAATCCTGAAATTAACGCAGGCAGAGCTTGACATACTGACAATTCCAAAAAGGATTCTAACGTTCAGCTTTCCGGTGAAGCTTGATTCTGGCGACATAAGGTATTTTACAGGATACAGAGTCCAGTACAACGATGCACTTGGGCCAACTAAAGGGGGAATAAGATTTCATCCTGATGTGAATTTAGAGGAGATAAAGACACTTGCATTTTTGATGACCTTAAAGTGTGCTGTTATTGGACTTCCGTATGGCGGGGCAAAAGGAGGAGTGATGATTGAGCCGAGCAGATTTTCTAAAGAGGAGCTTGAAAGAGTCAGTAGAGGCTACATAAGAGAGATAAGGCATTTTATCGGGCCTCAGATTGACATACCGGCGCCTGATGTGAATACAAACTCGCAGATAATGGCGTGGATGCTTGACGAGTATGAAAAGCTTGAAGGGAAGCACGTTCCCGGTGTATTAACAGGAAAGCCAATACTGCTCGGAGGATCAAAAGCACGTGAATTCTCTACATCAATGGGCGGCGCATATGTGCTGCACGAGATGGTGGATTCATTTGACATGAAGCCAAAGAACACGACAGTTGCAGTTCAGGGATTTGGCAACGTTGGAATGCACATCGCAAGAATTCTTGATGAATGGGGCTACAAGGTTGTCGCTGTTTCAGATTCAAAAAGCGGGATTTACAATCCAAAGGGATTGAAAATAAAAGATGTGATGAAGCACAAGGAAAAATCCGGAAAAGTTGCAAAGTTTGCAGGTGCAAAAGAAGTTTCCAATGAAGAATTGCTTGAATTAAAAGTTGATGTACTGATTCCTGCTGCGCTTGAAGACCAGATAACAAAGAAGAACGCGCACAAGATAAAAGCCAAGCTGATTTTGGAGATGGCAAACGCCCCGATAACGCCTGAAGCAGATGAAATATTATTGGACAAGGACATTTTTGTCATTCCCGATATACTTGCGAATGCAGGCGGGGTTGTTGTTTCGTATTTTGAATGGGTTCAGAACTCGCAGAATTATTATTGGACTGAAGAAAGGGTTCTTGAAAGGCTTAAGGATTACATGACAAAAGCAGTCAAGGAGCTTTCAAGGGTATGCACTGATTTCAGGTGCAATATGAGGAATTCTTTGTACATAAATGCTGTCAAGAAAGTGCTTGACGCAGAGAGATTAAGGGGAAACCTGAAATAAAAATTTCTTGTAGTAACTATAAGATAGTAAAAATAGTAAGGTTTTTAAAGCATACACTATACTCTATCTAGTATGCCAAAATTACTTTATGTGTGCGAGTATAATGTTGACAGAAGTCCCACAGCTAAAGTAATAACTGAATTCGCAGTCAGAAAGAAGGGAATAAATTTATCAGTAGATTCAGCAGGACTTCGCCACCATGAGTGGGCTCGTCAGGGAAGTTTTTCCAAACCTATGGGAAGTGCCTTGGTAAATACAGGATATAAACCACTTGCGCCTAATTCAAAAATAGTTACTCCTGAATTATTGGCATCACAGGATTTAGTGCTTTGCTTTGAAGACAGACATGCGGATGCCGTCAGGGAAATGGCTCCGGATTTGGAAGGAAGAATTTTTTTCATGAAGGATTTTGACGGAAAATCTAGCGAAATACCCTCTCCTTCAAAGTATCTTTGGGATATTCCTCCATGGCCGTTATCAAATTATATACTTTCTTTATTTGGACATGCTTCTAGAAAAGACTGGGGAGGGAATGTAAATGTTCACGTTAATATAGTAGAGAGAATTGAAGAGTACGTCCAAACTAATTTTGACAGAATAGTGGCTACTGCACGCTACAACAGCGAACACCCAATTGTCAGATAACTTTAAAAACAATATTCTTCTTTCTTTTACTCATGGCAAGAGCAGATAACCTGCTCAGTGAAACCTTTCAAAAAATGGAGACGCGCTAAAATGTTCAAGCATGCACTCGATTTGCACAGGCTAAATAAGGGGAAAATTGAAATCAAGTCAAAGGTAAGGATAAAGACAAGAAGGGACTTAAGCCTGGTATACACGCCCGGAGTCGCGGCAGTGTCAAAGGAAATTGCCAAAGACAGGGAAAAAGCGTACGAATACACGATAAAATCCAATTCTGTTGCAGTTGTCACGGACGGAAGCGCAGTTCTCGGATTGGGAAATATAGGCGCAGAGGCAGCACTTCCCGTCATGGAAGGAAAATGCGCGCTTTTTAAGGAGTTTGCAAACATAGATGCCTTTCCGATATGCCTTAGGACGCAGAATGCCGATGAGATAGTGAGCATAGTGAAAAACATAGCGCCGGGCTTCGGGGGAATAAACTTAGAAGACATATCTGCTCCAAGATGCTTCTCAATAGAAAAAAAGCTGCAGGATATAGGGATTCCTGTAATGCACGACGACCAGCACGGGACTGCGATAGCAATACTTGCAGCCCTTTTGAACTCTGCAAAAGTTGCCAAAAAGAATATTGAAGATCTTTCTGTTGTCATAAGCGGCGCTGGAGCTGCAGGGACTGCAGTTGCGCATCTTCTTCTCTGCCTTGGCATGGACAAAAACATATGCACATCTGTGAAAGACATAACTATATGCGACAGCAAGGGAATAATCTACGAAGGAAGAAAAGATTTGAACGAGCACAAGACAGAGCTTGCAAAATTCACCAACAGGCAAAGAAAAAAAGGAACACTCAAAGATGCGCTGAAGGGAGCGGATGTTTTTATAGGCGTTTCAACAGGAAATTTATTGACGTCACAGGACATAAAGACAATGAACAAAAAGCCGATAGTCTTTGCTATGGCAAATCCGATTCCGGAAATATATCCTGAAGAAGCGTCAAAGGCAGCATTCATAGTTGCTTCGGGAAGAAGCGATTTTCCCAATCAGATAAACAACTCTCTCGTGTTTCCCGGAGTTTTCAGAGGCGCTCTCGATGCCAGAATCACGAACATAACTGACAAGATGAAGATAGCAGCTGCGCACGCGCTTGCCAACTGCGTAAAGCCTTCAAGGAAAAAAATATTGCCGTCAACGCTTGAAAAAAATGTTGCAATGAAGATTGCAAAGGCAGTAATAGCAGCGTCAAAAAACCAATAGCGCAGGCACAGATAAAAATACATTTCTAAAGATACATTAATATACTTAATTTTAAATTAAACAGTTATGCATGAAACAGTTATAGCAAGGGGAATAATAAAAGAAGCGGAAAAGCACGGCAAGATTAAAGGCATAGATCTTGAAATCGGAGAGCTTGCGCACGTACCAATGAATGAGCTTCTTGAATGCCTTGAAACACTTGTAAAATGGAAAATAACATCAAAAGAAAAAAAGGCAAAAGTGAAATGCGGGTGCGGCTTTGAAGGGCATCCTAAAATACTTGAAAGAGGGCACGATTTCTTTTTTATAGAATGCCCGAAGTGCAAAAAAATGCCAAAACTGCTTGAAGGGACTGAAATAAAAATAATAAAAGTCGAGGTGGAATGACATGTGCCTTGCAGTTCCTGGAAAAATAATTGAAATAAAAGGAAATGAAGCGGTTGTAGACTATGACATCGAGAAAAGAAAAGCACTTTTGCTGGAAAAAACATACAAAATAGGGGATTATGTCATAGTTCAGGGAAAAGTTGTCGTGCAAAAAATCGAGAAGAAAGAAGCGCTTGATGCACTAAGGCTTTACAAGCAGTCAGTCGCGTGAATTAACGACTTTCAGAATTTTTCCAGTATATTTTATAAGATTCTCCAGCTGCTTATCGTCAAGCACAAGGCATGCAAAGCCCCAGTGCAGCGCAACATAATCATTTTTCTTAAGGGAAGGAAGCATATCTTTGATGTAAACTGCGGTTTTTGTCTCTTCGTCTCCTACAGTAAGAATTCCATTTTCTTTTTTCAGCGGCCTTGACTGGATAATCAGATTGTTTCCAAGAATGTCAACAACTTTCCCCCATGAAACACGGCAGTTGTCCATGTTCTGCAGGTTTGTTTCAACAGCTCCAGTCGTTCTTCCGACTCCGACGTAAAAAACATTGAAATTGTGATGCGGCACAAATCCGTGCGGCATATTTTTAATCAATTCCGTTCCGATTGACTTTGGAAGCCCTCTTGACATAAGCTTTTCCACAATTTCCTTCATGTCATCATCCTCAAACTTCTCAAGAAGAGAATTTCCGAGCCAATAAGCCTCGACAACATCATAGTCAAGAAAATCCATTTTTGCCTTTTGCGCTATCATGGACAGATAAGGGTACAATCCTTCAAATTTTTTTATGGATTCCCTTACGGATTCGGCGCTTGCATTCTTGCCTATGTAATCCAGGAACTGCTTTGAAGCCTCTTCAGGGCCGCAATATCTCAAAGAGTTTGTTATGTAAGAAAATCTTGCCGCTAATTCAATCCCGTCCATATTCCTTCACTTTGAAAATGCTTCCGATGAAAGATGCTATCCGGGAAAACCACGCAATCAAAGAAACGCCTGCAACAATAAGCAGCATCCCGACAGACTGCTGCAGCGTTAAAGCTTTGCCTGCAAAAATAACCCCAAGCAGTGTTGTTATTGGCATTCCAAGCGAGAGTATGCATGCTGCTGTCGTGGCTTTTATCTCCTTTAATCCGTTGTAGAATGACATCACGTACAAAAGAAGGAATAAAGATGAAATTCCTATCCACATAAAATGGGAAGAGGTCAATAATGAGAGCTTTTCCAGCTTACCTGTCGCGGCAAGAAAAATCAAAATAAAAATTGAGCCGAAGAACATTCTGCCGAATGCAACAGCTGTTCCTGACAGCTCTTTAAGCACGTGCTTTGAATAAGTGTACTCTGCAGCCCACATTATTGTTGCAATTAAAACAAAAACATGCCCAATGGAGAATGCAAAACTTGGCTTAAGCATGAAGTAATTTCCAGCAGCAAGAAAAAGAGCGCCGATGAAAAGACTTTTTGTCAGCTTTTCTTTAAGGAAAATTATAGCAAATACAGCGGTATAGATGAATATTGTTTTCTGAATGAATCCTGATGTTGTGCCTGTTGTTAATTGCAACCCTTTGAAAAACAAAAGAAAAGGAATTGACCCTCCAAGCAGCCCGATAAAAACAAGGCGGAGCCAGTTTTTCCTGCTAAGGATTTTTATCTCGGCAAAATTGCCTGCAAACAGGATTATTGCAGCAAGAAACACGGCAACAACTGCATTTTTTAAAAAAGTGAAAATTGATGAGTCAAATTCTTTCACTCCATAACTGTTGACGAATATTGAAAAGCCTGAAATGAGTGCGGTTAGCAGAACAAGATAAATCCCTTTTTTACTGTTATTCATATCCATCTTTCAACCTCTTTGGCAATATCTTTAGCATTTCCCTTCTGAGGGATACCTATTATTTTAATCTTTTTGTTTATTCCCATGCCTTCCATCAGCTTCAGGAAAAAACCAAGGTCAAAATCATGAAGCGACATTAAATTTCTTGACTTAATTTTTGATATATCTTTGATTATTATTGGCTCTTTTATGCCCTTGACAACATCAAGAATAACAATTTCTTTTCCTGCATCCAGCAAATCATCAGGGCTTCTGCAGCGCTCAACCTTAAAATTGCCTTTTAGATTGTTAGAAACAATTCCTGCCAGCTTGTCGTCGTCCAGAAACTCATTTCCGAACACGTAAAGAGTTTTCATTTTTTGATTCTTCATTAAAGTACTTTTTAAGCAGATGCTTCTGCGCTATTGTGTAAGCAACAGCCCCTCCAAGCACTGCAACAAGCAAAGTTGCAAGGTCAAAATGGCCTTTTTTGTTGAAAAGTTTTGGTTTAACATTGTTAAGTTTACCACGAAAATTTTCAACCTCGCAAATTTGACTATACTTGCGAGGACTTAATGTTAAGTTTTTCAACTTATAGCCGAGTCCGAGCGGCAAATTTGCGTTGTTTTTCATTTCCAATTCACCTCAAGGAAGTGCGCAGAGCACGAAAAGCAGGGATCATAACTGCGTATCAGCTTCTCTATGCCGAGCACTATTTTTTCTTTTTTTTGTTTTATAACGCTTGGGACAAACATCCTTATGTCTTCCTGTATGTTTAGGAGATTTTGCGCTGTTGGCGTTATAATGTTTGCATTTGTGATTGTTCCTTTGTCATCCAGAGTGTATTCGTGCCACAATGTTCCCCTTGGAACTTCTATTGCTCCGACACCGGTGCCTGCTTTTAGCTTTATTTTTTCAACAGGCTCATTTTGAATGTTAAGGATTTCAAGTATTCTCAATGATTCATCTATGCAGTGCACGATTTCTATTGCCTGCGCAACATTATTTAAGTACGGATTTTTTGACGGCAGCTTCATTGGAGATTTTTTCAGCATCTTTTTTGCTCCGTTGCTCAATTTATCGCTGCTGTTATCCATCCTTGACAAAGCGCCAACCATGTACCTGTGGTCGCTTTTTACGACAAAATTTGCCGTAGACCTTGGCTCATGGTATTCTTTTACAAAATCCCTGTACTTGTGCTTTTCAAAAGATGTTTTTGAAGAGGAAAACCTGCCGGACAGCATTGCATACTCTTTTTCTTCAACAAGGGAGAAGCATTCTGTGTCACTTTCAAATTTAGGATAAGAAAGGGAGAAAAACAAATTGCATGTTTTTATTGCGTCCTCTTTGACTGCTTCAAGATTTAATTCAAGCTTTTTCAAGTCTTCTTTTTTAGGATGCTTCAGCCAGCCGCCGACAGTCGCGGAGACAGGATGCAGATCCCTTCCGCCAATAACTTTTAGCATTCCGTTGCCTGCCTTCATCAAATTGAGCGCATTCTGCAGCTGTTTTCGGTATTTTCCGGCCATTGCAAGCGCAGATTCATACCCGAGGTAATCGGGCAATGCAAGAAAATAAAGATGGGTGGCGTGGCTTCTTATTCTTTCGCCAAGGGTAAGCAGCTTTCTCAATTGAATTGTCTGGTATGTCGGAACATATCCAACTGCATCTTCGACTGCAGATATTGCTGCGATAACGTGCGCGCAGCTGCATATGCCGCAGATTCTTGACGTGATTTCGTGCGCCTCAAAGAATTTTCTTCCTTTTACAATGCCCTCAAAGTATCTTGAGCCTTCGACTGATGAAAGCTCACATACATTAACTTTGCCGCGGCTTATTCCGAGCTTCAGGCTGGCATGGCCTTCGATTTTAGTTATGTGGTTTAGAGTTATTGATTTTGACATTTACGTTAAACACCTTTTCAAGCATTGGCAGCTTTAATCCGACAAAAGTCCTCATCCTGTCCTGTATAAACTTGTCATCAAATCCTTTCTGCCTTAAAATATTGATCATTAAATCCAGATTCATGTCTTTAGTCGGTCCTCTGCATCCCCAGCATTCAAATCCTCCGTTGATGCACACGGCATTGCACCCTCCTGCAGTTATCGGGCCGAGGCACGGCTTGCCAAGGTCAAGCAGGCACTGATTGCCGTTTTTTCTGCATTCTATACAGACAGGATTATCAAGCGGCTTAGGCTGCTTGCCTAAGACAACATTTTTGATAAATGTTACAATCTCTTTTTTATCAGGAGGGCATCCTGGAATATAATAGTCTGACTTCACGTGCGCGTCAACAGGGGTTGGCTGCAAATCCTCAACATTATTCTGCTTTCTGTAAAGGAGATGCTCATAATTCTCCTTTAATGTGTACTGCCTGTAAGCCGGAACGCATCCGGTGCACGCGCATGCTCCCAATGACACGAGGAATTTTGAGTTTTTTCTTAATTTCTGCAAAACTTCAAGATCGCCTTTGTCTGCAACCAATCCTTCGACAAAAACATAATCAAACTCTTCATCTGCATTTACTTCTTTTATGAACGGAAATGCCTTTAAGTCGACAAGCTGCACCAAATCAAGAATCTCGTCTTCGTTGAATATAACGGAAAGTAAGCAGCCGGCGCATCCCGTTATGCCGTAAAAACCCATCTTAAGCTTTTGGTCAGCCATTTTATTTTTTGATTATTCTTTAATCATTCTTTAAATCCTTGACTTCATCATACCTGAACACAGGGCCGTCGATGCAGGTGAACTTGCCCCGGATCATGCAGTGGCAGCAGACTCCGATTGCGCAGTACATTAGCCTTTCTGCACTTATAAAAATCTGATCGTCATGGAAGCCTTTCTGCTTCAGCGCATCTATTGTGTACTTCATCATTATAGGGGGGCCGCAGATAAAGATGACTTTGTTTTCGTTCGTAAGATCTGAATTTTTTATTGAGTCTGTGATGAAGCCTTCTTTTGCATCATAGCAGAATTTTCCATGCGCGTTCTTGTCAACTGTGATATCCATTTTGTATTTTTTCTTCCATTCTTCCAGCTCTCTTTTGAAAATGATATCATCAGGAGACCTGTACCCGAGAAATAAATGGACATTTTTGTAGTCTTTTCTGTGGTTTTCCACGTAATCTATGACTCCTTTTAGCGGAGCAACGCCGCATCCACCGCCGATTATTATGAGATTGTTGCCTTTCAATTTGTGCATTGGATATCCTTTTCCGTATGGCCCTCTTATCAATACACTGTCGCCTTTTCTTAACTTTGACAATGCATTTGTCACGTTTCCAACTTCCCTTATGTTGAGGCGGATAAAATCCCGTGAATCAGAGCAGATTGAAATCGGTGCTTCTCCAAAGCCCGGCATTGAAACCTGGACGAACTGGCCTGGCTCGTGGCTGTTTTTCATTGCAACTGTAAGCGTAAAAATGTCAGAAGTTTCTTTATGGTAATCAATGATTTTGTACAATGACGGAACGTATGGATTTTTCATAATTTGCTTTTGCGCTAATTTGCTGTTTTTCATTTCATCTCGTTTATTATGTTTACAAAATCTATTCTTGTGGGGCAGCCTTCAATGCATCTTCCGCATCCGACGCACAGGTTAACTCCGTTTTTTTCCTTGAAATACTCAAGCTGATGATATATTCGGTGCTTGAAACGCTCTTCCCTTTCTTTCCTGAAAACATGGTCGCCGGCAACTTTTGTGAATCCCTGTACCTGGCATGAGCTCCATTCTCTTTTTCTTTCGCCTTCTTCAGGGTTTTTTGCAGTTACCTCATCGTGTGTTTCGAAGCAGTAGCACGTAGGACAGACTGATGTGCAGGCGCCGCACGATAGGCACATATCCACTCCCTTTTTCCAGTCAGGGTTGTCATACAGTTTGGATATGTCTTTTTTCTCAAGGCGGTCTGCGCCGGGAATTACCTTTTCTTCTTTTGATATTCCAATGTTTGTTGTTTCAAAAAAGCTCTTGAATTTTTCAATCAAAAACT
>Ga0209542_10010893_pt1 | contig 16260 bp, 8 predicted proteins | sample RifCSPhighO2_01_FD_184028 | JGI IMG/M metagenome (GOLD analysis project Ga0209542, IMG submission 184028) | Soil microbial communities from Rifle, Colorado - Rifle CSP2_plank highO2_0.1 (SPAdes) (version 2) | ecosystem: Environmental > Terrestrial > Deep subsurface > Rock core/Sediment ...
TCCGATATGTATCTAGTTAATATTTTAATTAGAATCTGATGATCAATATTCTCAAAGAACCTCTTAATATCGCATTTTAGAACCCAGCAGGTTTTAGTGTTGTTTTGGCTTACTTTTCTGTAGAAATATCTGAATCTATTTAAGGCTTTATGAGTGCCCTTATTTACCCGACAAGAGAAAGAATCAGATACGAATGTTTTATCAAAGAACGGGTATAGTATCCTATGCATAGCGTGATGGAGAAGACGGTCACGAACAGGTGCTTTATGGATGCTTCTGGGTTTAGGGTCATTTATATTAAAAGCTTGATATTCTCCGTGCTTGTAGGTATGATTGGCTAAATCCTGGTGGAGAGATATGATGTTATCCATTAAATTTAAGCTGAACTCCTGAACATCCTTTCTCCTGCGTTTTCCTTTGATAAACTCCTGCCAAGCTAAAAGCAGGTTATCTAAACTTATTATATCTTCAAAACTATGAATAAATTCAATCCTTCTAAGCCCCCCCCCCAGCAGTACCTTGCCTATTATTCAAAGGTTGATTGTGGTTTACAAAATTTGGCATGAAATAGTACCTCACTTCCCAAAAAGATCTAAATATACTCTGGGAAACAAGATAGATTCTGTCTTTATTGAAGCTTTGGAATTAATTTTTATCGCAACCTATTTGCCTCGCGATTTAAAACCGTCATATATCCAGAAGGCTATTGGAAAAGTTGATCTATTGAAATTCTTTCTTCAAATCTCTTGGGAAATTAATTCCTTAGAGGATAAAAAATATATTACCATATCTGAACCTCTTAATGAAATTGGTAGGATGCTTGGCGGATGGTATCGACAATCAACGAGGCCATCTCCATAAATAAAACAAACCCCGGATAAAAATCCGGGGTTTGAAATGATGTGATTTGCGAACACCAGCGACGAGCGTATTCGAGTTCCACCTGTTGTCGGTCCAGTTCAGATTCAGCTTACGATTGCCAGCATTGCTCCAGAGATAGATCACGTTCGAATTGCCGTTGGCATCAAGCTATGTACGAAATATCATCTTTACCACTGCCTGTTGAGTCCACCAGCTGGCGGACTCTCCAAGTTGTATCTAATTTAGGATCTAAAATCCTACAATAATTCGTACCAAGTCGTTTCATTTTTTTAGAAATTAATAATGACTCTGGCATAAGGTATGCCCCGATACCACTCTGCATGTATTAATTACGAATCTCGGCCGCCTACAGCCCCAAGCCGGATAAAATCCGAAAGGTACCCGTATGCATATATAAGCCTAACATCCGAAATTAATATACAAAAATTTAAAAAATTTTACAAAAACAAAGGGGCCAAGGATCAAAGATCCCCAGCCCCAGACCCAAAGGGTCAAAGTGCTACGACTTGCGAACACCAGCGACGAGCGTATCCGAGAGCCACCTGTAGTCGGTCCAGAACAGATTCAGCTCACGATTGCCAGCAAGGCTCCAGAGATAGATCACGACCGAATGGCCGCTGGCATCAAGCACTGGCACATGCGGGAACATGATCGAACGCTCACGCTGTTTCTCTGGGTGCTGTTCCCCAAAGAGAAGACCATCCTCATAAACCGGCCTGTCGAGGCCGAGCTTTTGAAGAACAGCCATGGCATCGTCGAGAGAGTAGGTAGACTTGAACCCGTGCTGGGCCATGTCAACCAACTCAATCGTACGCTTTCCTTGGCGACGGCGCCATGGGAAGTTATTGCTGTTGATCCAGGAATTGGCGTACTGATAGTTCCCAGCCGCCACAACCTGTTCGGTAGTCCGGTTGCCGCCGATGCTGATAAGAAAGAGGTTCTTCGCCACCTGGCCAGCCCGCACAATCAGATCGGCAATCTGGTCAAGAAGTGAACCGCCCTCCGGCTTAGAAAGCCGATGAAAATCAGCCCCGACATCACCACCTCTGGCTTGGACTCTGGTAACCAAGCCGGTAATGATACTTGCAAAAACACCTGTGCCGCTCTCAACTTCTGCTGTCTTTGCCACTGCTTCTTCTCCTTAGCTCATCCCTCACCCTTCGATTATCTCAGGGCCCCAGACTTGCTGTGTCCGCTTGATTGCGGTGATTTAAGCAGAACTTATGTGCTACCCAAATCGTCGCAATCAATAATCGTAGCTAAGCATGTAAATGTACTATCTCATCTACTTTTAATTATACCATACTTTTAGTAAACTTACAATAGCTGAAAAAAAACCTAGATTTTAAGCCATTTCCTCAACCTAAAAACCGCCTTTCGGCGGTTTTTAGACGATTACGCTAATATCGGCGTAATGTGGCTTGTCATCTAAAGCTAATATAACATGGCTATTATTATAAAGTCAACTTCTTATTGATATTCTGAATTCTGTGGACCCGAGGGGATTTGCACCCCCGCAATCATGGATGACAAACCACATTGCCGACTTTCGCGGGCCCACAGGATACAGAATACTAATCGCCATAGTATACCTAAGTCAAATACAAAAATCAAAATGATACCTAAAAACCGCCGAAAGGCGGTTTTTAGGTATAAAAGAAAATTATAATAACTTAGCTTGTTTGCTCAAGTTCAAGGCGCAAGTGAAGCCCGAACCGAGCCGTACTTAAAGTACGGCGAGGGAGGACTGGAACTTGCAACGTAGAAATTTAGTAAACCCGAAGGGCTCTTTTGGCGAAGGCCCGCAAAGATTTTGGGCCAGCCAAAAGAGCAAGCGAGTTATTCCTCTATGCCACGATTAAACCCAGTTCCGGCGGGAATAAGTCTTCCGATAATAACATTCTCCTTGAGTCCCACCATATGATCTTCCTTACCTACAGTAGCGCTTTCTATCAATATCTTGGCTGTTTCTTGGAACGATGCAGCAGATAAGAAACTGTCGGTTGAGAGAGCAACCTTGCTTATACCCATTATAAGCTGTTCGGCGATTGCTTCAGGTTTATTATCTTTTCTCATTTTATCGTTTTCTTCCAAAAGTCTTCTCTTCTCTATAACGTCTCCGACAAGAAGATCGGTATCGCCCGACTCAACAACCTTAACCCTGGAGAACATTTGGCGAGTAATCAGCTCAACATGTTTGTCGTTAATTGAATCTCCGGTCGGGAAATAAATACTCTGCACCTCTCTGATTATGTAACGGCCGACAGCATCAATACTCTTGGTTGTCTGATAAAGCTCCTTTAGATCAATGTGGCCTTCGCTTAATTGCTGGCCGCTGGATACCATGTCACCGGTAGCAATAGAGACAACAATATTCGGCGATACGAGATACTCTCTTTCTTCTCCTGTTTCGGCAGAGATTATTGTAATAATCTTATTCTTGCTATTCTCTTCAACAGATTTAACTTTTCCGTCCATATCGGCAACAAGGGCCTTAAACTGAGGAGGCCTGGTCTCAAATATTTCTTCAACCCTGGGCAAACCCATGGTAATGTCAGCGCCTCCGGCGACACCTCCGGTATGGAAAGTTCTCATTGTCAGCTGAGTACCCGGCTCTCCAATAGCCTGAGCGGTTACAATACCGACTGCTTCTCCTAATTGAACTAATTTATTCTTTGAAAGGTCGTTGCCATAGCAAAGCCGGCAAACGCCACGAAGCGTCTTACATTTAATAAGCGAGCGAATCCTGATTGATTCTATTTTTAATTCATCTATTTTATGGGCGACTTCTTTATCTATAACCTTGCCCTTCTTAACGATAACGTTGCCCGATTCATCCTTAAGATCTTCAATTACCACTCTTCCCCTGGCTCTTCTGCCTAAAGGTTCGCCGCTGAATTTACCATCTTCGGCATAAAGAGTATAACCTTCTTTGTCTTTACAATCCTCTTCGGTTACAACGACATCTTGAGCGACGTCTACAAGACGTCGGGTAAGATAACCGGCAGTAGCAGTTCTCAAAGCCGTATCAACTAAACCTTTTCTGGCACCGTGAGTAGAGATGAAGTATTCAAGAGGAGTTAAGCCTTCTTTGAATGAATCTTTTACCGGCAATTCAATAAGTTCTCCGGCAGGATTGGCGAAAATACCTCTCATACCCATCATCTGATCAAGCACTGACCAGTTACCTCTGGATTTTGAATCAACCATCATGAAAGCCGGATCATTCGGACCAAATTGTTTTTTGACCAAGACGGATATGTTTAACTTGGCTTCGTTCCAGATCTCTATAGCTTTTGATCTTCGTTCATATTCAGTCAACAAACCCTCGTCAAAGAGGCTTCTGTTCTCTTCTATCTTTTTATCAGCTTCTTCAACAATCTGATGTTTCTCCGGCGGTAAGCGCAAATCATCCATACCCCAAGAGACGCCGGAGATAGTTGCATATTTAAATCCGAGATCTTTAATTTTATCCAAAAACTGAACAGTGACATCTTCTCCCTGTTCGTCCCATATATCCGCCTCAATCTTTTTAAGATCGGGTTTAGTAAGAGAACGATTAATAAATTTATATCCTTTCGGAAGAGCTTTGTTAAATATTATTCTACCGGCAGTGGTTTCAATAAGATCCCGCTTAGGACCTTCAGAGTCCGGGTTAGGAACTTTTATTTTTGCCCTCAAGCCTATCACGTCATTTTCATAAGCCAAAAGCGCCTCATATCGGGAAGAAAATATCTTTCCTTCTCCTTTGACTCCGGCTTCCGAGGTTGTCATATAATAACAGCCGAAAGAAATATCATGACTCGGTATAGCAACCGGATCACCGGTGGCCGGTTTAAGAATTCCATGAGATGCCAGCATCAGTTCTCTGGCCTCTTTTTGAGCCTCGTCCGTAAGCGGAAGGTGAACCGCCATCTGGTCACCGTCAAAGTCGGCATTAAAGGCAAACACCGGCATGGCTGGAATTTTAATGGCCTTACCCTCAATCAAGGTAGGTTTAAAAGCCTGAACTGAAAGACGATGAAGAGTCGGGGCACGGTTAAGCAAGACTAATTTTTCTTTAATGGCTTCTTCTAATGCCGCCCAAACATCCGGAGTTTCCTGATCAATCAATCGGTTAGCGGATTTGATATTATGAGCAAGCTCTTTACGTATAAGAATACCTATAACAAATGGCTTGAAGAGCTCAAGAGCCATGTGTTTTGGCAGACCACATTCAGCAATGCCAAGATCGGGACCGATAACAATAACGCTTCGGCCTGAGTAGTCTACTCTTTTACCAAGCAAATTCTGTCTGAATCTTCCCTGCTTACCCTTCAACATGTCGGCCAAAGACTTAAGAGCTCTCTTCTGGCCGGTTGAAGCAGCAGTAGTAATCTGTCCCCTTCTCATTGAGTTATCAATCAAAGCATCTACTGCTTCCTGAAGCATTCTCTTTTCATTTTTAGTAATTACCTCCGGAGCTTTTAATTCCAAAAGGTGTTTTAATCTGTTGTTTCTATTTATAACTCGTCTATAAAGATCGTTAAGATCAGAGGTCGCATATCGGCCGCCATCCAAAGGAACCATAGGACGCAAGGCTGGCGGTATGACCGGAAGAGCGGTTATTATCATCCACTCTGGCCTTATTCCCGAACGGGACATGCTTTTCAAGAATTTCAATCTACGCGATATCTTCCTGCGCTCTAAAGGATTAGTCTCATTCTTAAGAGAACCCTCCAAATGAGTGACTGTCTCTTCAAGGTTCACACCCTCAAGAAGTTTTCTTACTGATTCAGCGCCTATACCAGCTTCAAAAACCTCGCCATACTTAACTGAAAGATCCCGATAATCAAGCTCGGAAAGAATTTGATAAGCCCTCAGGCTCTTGAGATTATTTTTCTCCCTTTCCTTCATCTCCTTCAGTGATTCCTGCTCTTTATCGTTCTTGGCATTCTTCATCTTTGACTTAAATTCAGATTCTATCCTTTTCATCGCTTCAGCCTTCAGGTCTTCACTGACCTTCATGATAATGTAGCTGGCAAAATATATAACCCTTTCTAATTCACTCAGAGACACTCCAAGTACTGCAGCGATCTTTGATGGCACTCCCCTAAGAAACCAAATATGAGCCACCGGAGTCGCTAGCTTAATATGCCCCATTCTTTCTCTTCGGACGATTGAACGAGTAACTTCAACACCGCAGCGATCGCAGATAATACCCTTGTATCTTATTCTTTTGTATTTACCACAATAACATTCCCAGTCCTTAGTCGGACCAAAAATAGCTTCAGAGAACAAACCCTCTCTCTCCGGTTTCTGGGTTCGGTAATTTATAGTCTCAGGCTTGGTTACTTCGCCATATGACCAAGATAAAATATCCTCAGCAGAAGCAATCTTTAATTTTATACTACTTAAATCCACTGTTCATGTATCACGCATCATGTAATCATGTATCAATTAAGATTTCTCTTTTTGTTACATGTTTATATGTTACATGGATTCTATCTTCATCTCTCTATTAACTCTACATTCAAACCTAACCCTTTAATTTCAGAAATTAAAACCTTAAATGATTCCGGTAAATGCGGGGCGCGTATTTCTTCACCGTTAACGATTGACTCGTACGTCTTAGCTCTTCCCAAAACATCATCGGACTTAATAGTTAACATTTCTTGAAGAGTGTGAGCCGCACCGTATCCTTCCAAGGCCCAGACTTCCATTTCTCCGAATCTCTGTCCGCCGAATTGAGCCTTACCTCCAAGCGGCTGCTGGGTGATCAATGAATAGGGTCCGACTGAACGCATGTGAATTTTATCCTCCACCATGTGAATCAGCTTCATGAAATATGTCAGGCCTACTGTAGATTTCTGATCAAAAGACAATCCTGTTTTTCCATCATATAATTGGATTTTGCCGTCTTCCGGAAGACCGGCCTTCTTTAATTCTTCCTTAATCGTTGCCTCGCTTGGACTGGCCATAGAAGGAGTAGCAACCTTATAACCAAGTTTTTTAACAGCAATACCGAGATGCGACTCCAGAACTTGGCCTATATTCATACGGGAAATAATACCTAAAGGACTTAAGACAATGTCCACTGGAGTTCCGTCAGCTAAGAAAGGCATATCCTCTTCCGGAAGAATAACTGATATAACACCCTTATTTCCGTGCCGGCCGGCCAGCTTGTCACCGACTTGAACTTTTCTTAATTCAGCGATTGAAACCTGAATCCTCTTAATAACTCCCGCATCAAGCTTATCGCCATCTTCGCGGGAGAATATCTTAACTCCGACAACTCTGCCCTGTTTTCCGTAATCAAGACGCAGTGATGTATCTTTTACATCACGAGATTTTTCTCCAAAAATAGCTCTCAGTAGTCTTTCTTCTGCAGTTAGATCGCTTTCACCTTTTGGCGAAATCTTACCTACTAAAATATCCTGCGACCTGACTTCAGCGCCTATTCTTACAATTCCTTCCGGATCAAGGTCGTTCAACCTTTCCATGGCAACATTAGGAATATCATATGTGGTTACTTCCGGACCAAGCTTAGTCTCTCTTATGTCAGTAGAATAATCTTCAATGTGAATTGATGAAAAAATATCTTCCTTTACCATTCTGTCTGAAATAACGATAGCATCTTCAAAATTTGAACCCTCAAAAGACATGAAAGAAACAACAATATTTTTACCTAAAGCAAGCTCGCCCTTCTCCGTAGACGGACCATCAGCTATAACCTGCCCCTTTTTAACACTTTCTCCTTTTGATACTAATGGCCTTTGATTGACCGAGGTAAAGGCATTTGAACGTACAAATTTAAGAAGATCCATTTTTATCTCCTTGCCTGACCGGCCAGGGCCCTTGTCGGTCTTTAAGACAATGTGGCCTGCGTCAACTTCTTTGATTACGCCTGCCTCAGGAGCAACAATGACTAAACCTGAGTCAACGGCTACCTTTGCCTCAAGACCAGTTCCAACATAAGGGGACTCCGGCTTGATAAGGGGTACTGCCTGTCTTTGCATGTTTGATCCCATCAGAGCTCGGTTAGCATCATCGTGTTCAAGAAACGGTATTAGAGAAGTGGCAACAGAAAACTGCTGACGCGGAGAAACATCTATATAATCTACACCTGACGGTTCAACTGTACCCGGTTCGCTTTTTATACGAGCCATAACCTTCGGCCCGACTAATTTATTGTTCTTATCAATCTGCGTGCTGGCATGAGCTATCATGTACTTCTCTTCTTCAACGGCATCCATATAAACAAAGTCATTGGTAACTACACCCTTATTAACTTTCCTGTAAGGCGTGAGTATAAATCCTAAAGGAGAAATTTTAGCATACAATGCCAAATGACCGACTAAGCCTATATTGGGTCCTTCCGGAGTTTCAATCGGACATATTCTTCCATAGTGAGAAGGGTGAACATCGCGAACTTCAAAACTGGCTCGCTCGCGGGTAAGTCCTCCCGGACCTAAGGCCGATAAACGTCGCTTATGCTCCAGCTCGGCAAGCGGATTATGCTGATCCATGAATTGAGATAATTGGCCGGAAGAAAAGAACTCTTTGATCGCTGCTACGAAAGGCCGAGGATTAATAAGCTGAGACGGCATAACCGTTGCAACATCAGATGTACTCATTCTGTCTTTAATGTTCCTCTCCATCCTAGAAAAAGCAATTCTCAAACGATCCTGTAAAAGTTCGCCCAGAGTCTTAACCCTTCTGTTGCCTAAATGATCTATATTATCGGCGATTGAGCTGGGATCATTGTTTAATTTGATAATTTCCTTTAAAACCAAGACTATGTCTTCTGGACGAAGGACTCTGTTTTTCTCACTTTCAATATCAAAATTCTGATTAAAACGCTTATTCATCCTGAACCGTCCGACTCTTGATAAATCATATCTGGAGAAATTAAAGAACATATTATGGATCATCTGCTTGGCATTATCAAACGTAGCCGGATCGCCAGGTCTTATTCTTTTATATAACTCAATAAGACCCTCTTCTTCGTTGGATGATGGGTCCTGTAAAATAGTAGCTAATATATATTTAGTATTCGGATCAGTATCAACGTCAGCAAACAACTTCTTTATTTCTTCATCCTTGGCAATTCCGAAAGCCCTCAGAAGAGCCGTTGCTGCTATTTTTCTTTTGCGATCTATTCTGACTGAAATAACGCCGTTATGTTCCGTTTCAAATTCCAACCAAGCACCTCGGGAAGGTATTAACTTTGCGCCAAATAACTTCTTGTATCGGCCCAATCTTGAAAGAGAGAAAAATACTCCAGGGCTTCTTATCAGCTGAGAAATAACCACCCTTTCAACACCGTTAATAATAAAAGTTCCGCGTGGAGTCATAAGGGGGAAATCAGCCAGAAATAATTCCTGCTCTTCTTGTTTTTCTGTTCTTTTATTTTTTAAACCAACCTTGAGTTTTAGAGGAGCCTCGTAGGTTACATTTTTCTCAACTGAAGTTCTCTCATTATACTTAGGCTCTTCAAGTTTATAATCCAAAAAACTAAGCTCAAGCTCTTTACTCGTCCAGTCTTCAATAGGAGAGACATCGCGTAAAAGCTCCTTCAAGCCAACATCCCAGAACCATTTATATGAATCTAACTGAACCTGGACAAGGCTAGGGGCTTCGAAAATATCATTAGAGTATTTTGATAATATTTTACGCATGCGAAATTAAAACTCCTCCGATTGGGGTTTTACGGATCAATTATTTATTAAATTTAATTAAAAAATCCAGACAAAATTGGATTTAAATTACTAAATCGCCGCTCTTGAAAAAAGAAGTGATTTAGTAGCTCAAGTCCCTATAGCAGACCCGACGGCCTTGATGATCATGGTTGAAACGGCTTCCGGCCTGATTTTACCTGATATTCTTACGTCTTTCAAAGATAGCCTATCAATTCTATTCCTTAATAGTAATCTGTCAATAGACGCTATCAACATGTTATCAAGGTTTTGATTTATAGTCAAGTTATCGTGGTCAATAGTCTTCCTTCCCTGCTTGAGGCAAATATCCAAACTATTCTCGTTTTTGATGGTTAGAATAAGTTTCATAGCATAATTCATATACCATATAACATATAACAACTGTTGATTTTAAATTTTGTTACATGTTACATGAATCTATCCAAACCTTTTAATGCTTTGCAATATCCCTAATCCGGCCATGATCAAGATAAGATTACTGCCTCCCGAGCTTAAAAAAGGAAACGGCAAACCGGTAACCGGCATAATCCCAACATTAACTCCCGCACTTATAAATACATGGAAAAATATAAAAACTGCCATACCGACAGAGAACAATTTTCCAAAGTTTGCCATCGCCGCTAGTCCGGTCATTAAAATTCTATATACAACTAGCATTATCAATCCAAGGACAGTTAACACTCCGATAAATCCGAACTGCTCCGCGAAAGCGGCAAATATAAAATCATTATGTGACTCCGGTAAAAATCCTAACTTGGATTGCGACCCCTTACCGAGACCATTTCCTAGCCAGGAACCGGAACCAATGGCAATTTTAGACTGATTTAAGTTGTAACCGCTTCCTAAAGGATCTCCGCCCTGATCTAAGAAAGACGTCACTCTTGCCTTCTGATATGGCTTTAGAACCATAAACCATGCCCCGGAAGAAATGATAACTGCAATAAGAGAAAGTACCAGGATATGTTTTCTACTTATACCGGCAGCCACCAGAAGACTGGCCCATATCAAGGTTAGAATAATCGCTGACCCAAGATCCGGCTGATTGATTATCAGAATAGCCGGAATAATAAAGTAAGATCCGGAGGCCACAATATGCTTGAACTGATAAATATGAACGTGTTTATGTGAAAAATACTTGGCCATCAGGATAATTAAACAAAGCTTGATCAATTCAGCCGGTTCAAATGTTAAGTTGCCAAAAACTATCCAGGAATTAGTACCCCTAATAGACCCCGAAAAAAAAGTGAGGCCGAGCAGAACTAAAGAGAATAAATATAAGACTATAACTGGCAAGGAATAATTTTTTAAATACCTGTAATTAAAGAGGGAAAAGAGAGTCATAACAACCAAACTCGCAAGAACAAAAGTAATATGCTTCTTGAATATGGGGCTATCTATACCGACAACACCATACATATTAATGATGCTCATAGCAGAAAGAATTAAAACCGAGACTAGTAGAGTAGTATCAATTTCCTTCAGATATGATCTTATTGTTTTTATAAGTTTTATCCGAGCCATATATTAGATAATTTTACTAAAATTACCTTAACAAAAAATGGTCCCGATTTGAAGACCATCAAAGCGAATCGAGGATCCGCGATTTTATAAATAAAATCGGGACATTTTTTGCCATTTTTTAATAATAACTAAAAGTTGCTGAGCAGTTCAATATTCCTGGAATTTTTCTACTTCCGAGCCATAATTTTTAATAAAATTAGAGTTTTCAAAAAGATTAGTGGAGGCTCTTACCTCCATTGAAGCAACTCTGCTCCCTATAGGAAACGGCCAAGTGACCCTAAAATTTCTTTCGGTTCTGGCAAGAAAAGTTCTTATCTCTGAACGATTAACGGCAATTATCTTATCGGCCGAATCCCGGAGAATAACATCTATATCAACTGTTTCAAATTCAAAATCAGAATCATTAAAGATGACTGCGTCAAGAGTACTGGATTGACCGTTCGGAGAGACCAAATACCTTTCTCTTCTCACAATAAGATTCATACCCTCCAGCGAGTCCAGCCTCTGCCATTTTGCGCTTTTAATACCTAAATCTACTCTTGATACGTTACGCTCGGTAGTAAGAAATGTTAAAACAAGATATTTTGTCTGATCAGGAAGAATATAAAATGTACCGGCTTTCTTTAAGAGTTCTTTCTCGTCACCGTTAAAAAGAGTCAACTCATAAACAACTTCGGAAGCGCCGAATTCTTTATTTGGATTATTTATCTCAGCAACAAAATCATAATCACCCTGGCCAGGCAGGTTATCCCCTGTTTTTAGGATCTTCACAGAAACAACCTGGGGTGGGTCAAGATCGGGCTCGCAATAATTCTGACAGGCAAAAAGTCCGCAATCTACGCCCTCTTCTTCTCCATTCTTAACTCCATCGATGCAAGTAGGAGTCGGCTGGGTCAACTGTCTGGTTCCATAACCAAACAAAAAGAAAACAGCCAGAAAAATGACTGCAATTATAAACCTACGCAATACCCGAGGAGATAGGCTTGGCATTTTTAAATTATAACATTTTAAGACAAAAAAGCACTCACGAAGACCTAAACCATCTTCAGCACGCCTCCGGCTCCCTCAGTACTTCTTCGAAGCTACCTCGTCGCCTCAGCTAACTTCGCCCCTCTGGGAGCTGGCTAATTGGCTTGCTAGCCAGATATTATATCATCCAGCTCCCTCGGGGTCTCAATTGCTTCAGATCTGTTTAGGTCTTCGCTCTTACTAAAAATAAAAAAAAGGCTTTATGCCCTATTTATCTTAGACCTTTCTCGTACAACTACAATATATGTACCAAGCCAGGAACCAAGACCTACTGGCATAATATATAAAAAGTTTTGAGTATAGTTAAAAATACCGAATGCCATAAGAGTATACATGAGACTCGCTGTGTTTGCAGCAGCCGCAGGCTTTTTATTTACAACAGCAAATGTATATAGTACATACATAATGTCCAGAAGAAAATAAGCAACAAAAATAAATAAAGCCGTCATCCAATCAAATGATTGCCAGTTTCGACTGAATACATCTTCGATGTTTTCTAACCAGCGCATTACCCCTCCATGGTTTTATTAAAAACCTACTCTTACCATATCAATAAAAGTAGGTTTTGTCAAATAAAAAGATCTGTAACATTCTCACAATCATTATAGGGGAACTACCTACTTTCGCCAAATGAGTTTGAAGCCGACGATTCTGTCGGCTCCCCGACCGAAGCGTCGGGGCTATCATGCCTGCCCGTCCAAAGCTTTAGCGTAGGCGGGGGCCATAAGAGATTTCACCCCGCACCAAGCTTATCCACTGACCGCCATTAAGAAAGGGGGTGGGCTTGGGGCGGGGCATGCTTCTGAGCCTGTCCCGCACTAAAACGAGCAGTTAAGAGTTACGATCATGGTAGGGCAGCTACCTACTTTCGCCGGATGAGTCCGACTATCATGGGCCTTGGAGAATTTCACTTCTGAGTTCGGAATGGGATCAGGTGGAGCATCTCCAGTATAGCTACCTTACTATGACAATAACTAAATGCATCTGCTCGTTTTTAGTTGCGGGATTTGGAATGGGATCAGTCCCGATTTTGTTCCCGCCAAGGCGGGATTACAAAATAGAGGATCCTCGATTCGCAAAGCGAATCGGGAGTGGAGCACTCTCGGCATAGTCGCCTTACAATAACTACGAAATTTATGCTCTTTTTTATTTTTAATTACATATCGCCCCCCGCTATGCGGGATTGCGATTTGTAGCCAATCGCTTCGCTCTTGAACAAATCGGGAATTACAATAACCGCGATTACTAATGGTTTTTTAACTAAAGTTAGAATTAATATAATCACCAAAAACAGGAAATTGTGTGAACATTACTCAATAATTTTTATGATTTATTAGTAGCTCTCGGCTGAACGTATTACTACGCTTACACCTAAGCCCTATCAACCTCGTAATCTACAAGGAATCATTGGGCTCCCCGATACAATAACCTTTCTACTGTCCCGATTCGCACTTGCGAATCGGGGATCCTCGATAGCAAAGCTATCGGGACAATTTACATATTTGGACTGCAACTTCAAAAAAATTTCTCAACATAGTTAAAACTATGCCTCAAAATTTTCTTTTCGTCTCGTCTCAAATCTATAAATTTCGTTACGAAAGTTACTATATTGGAGAGCCCTTGATACTTAATCTTGGAGCCTGCTTCGCGCTTATATGCTTTCAGCGCTTATCAGAACCGAACATAGCTACCGAGCACTGCTCTTGGCAGAACAGCTCGTACACCAGAGGTTCGTTCATCCCGGTCCTCTCGTCATAATCTCATATATCACTATATGTATAGACTATATCTTTCTCCGATCGCCCATGCGATTTAGGAGATCGGCATCTTATAGAAGTTCAATACCCGCCACCTACTGGCGCTGGGCACTGCGCGCCCCTTCGGTCGCTTGAAACTCCTATCCGTCCTCCACTCGTTTAAGAGCTCGGGAACAAGTCGTTACGGGGTCATTTATATCACCCTTGCAATTACTTAACTTATGTGTTTTAATGATTGCAAGGTTCTTTTTAATTGGGGGGGGGAGAATGAAGAAATTCCTTCTTTTCGTTTTGTTTTGCGGTATTTTTCCAAATATTGCTATTACAATACTTACAATACTTGCAACCATTTTCATGATAACAGCATTCTATCTTCTAATTTTATCCCCGCCATTCTCATTGCTCTTGGCACTGATTGAATGGCTACCTTCGAGACAGGAATCATTCAAAAAATGTTTTTTAATGAATTATCCAGCTCTCGATCCAATTCTCAGACAGACACAGTAAGAACTGTGTCTTTTTAATATAAAGACTTCCCACGGTATTAACTCTTGCCTGTTTTGATCTATGCTTTTCGGACCGAATTGCATAGCAAACAAGAGCCTTCACCGTTATTAGCCGAATTAGCCCCGTAATTCACTTTTGTGAATTTTACGGGGTTGTCATCGCGAATTACTTCGCAAAGTAGCAATAAATTTACTAAGGACAACCCTCCTCAAGTATCAACGCCCGCACCAGATATGGACCAACCTGTCTCACGCTAACTCGCTTCGCTCGTAGCCGATGCAAATTTACAAATGCATGCGAATCTACGAATTACGAATCGATAATTCTCTTATTACTAAGAGTATGGACTATACCACATACCACTGCGAAGCAGTGGAAATCCTAAATCCTAATTTCTAAATCCTAAACAAATCCTAAATCCTAATTTCAAATTTTTGAATTTAGAACTTTGATATTGTTTAGAGATTAGGGTTTTGAATTTAGAGTTTTCCAATGTAAAGCATTGGTATATCGACGTTTTAAGTTATGATACATCATAACTTCTTCCTTCTTCGCATAAAGCTTCGAAGGATAAGTCTCTACGGGGAACGTGATTGCGAAGCAATTTTACGTTCTTCCCTCGGAATTGTCCTACCTAACACAGGTAAGAAAAGTATCCGCGTTAATCTGCGTTTTGATCCGCATTTATCCGCGTGTCCACAGCAGTGGACGATAGGATTTCTCCGATATGAGTCGATTTTTTCGATCTAGATTTCTCTGGAAAGCCGCCGTGTGATTGGGAACATTTGTTCCCCTTCCTCGTGTTCAATTTTTGACGGTTTGAACCCAGCTCGCGTACCCTTTTAATTGGCGAACAGCCAAACCCTTGGGGCCTTCTTCAGTCCCAGGATAGGGCGAGCCGACATCGTATATACTTCAACTATTTCTAATTGTATGGACTATATCTTCATCCTTCTTTTTAGAAGGAGCTGGCGTGTTAGCTAATTTTTAAAGTTAGCTAGGATCCTACTTAGGATCGAGTCTCTACGGGGTCATTACACGAGTTTGTATTGCATTGATTGAGGTATGAATTGGCGAATTATATTACAGAATTTTTTAGCATCTCTTTTTACGATTCTAATTCTTTTGTATTCCTTGTCTCTGTTAAGATTAGAAATAATACCGAATTGATCTAATAACAGTTTCTGCAATTTAACTTGATCATCTTCTAAAAACTGCTGAGTATTTAGATATAATGACCCGCCACTTCTTGAACCATCATCCATATACCAAACTGCCAAACTAAATGGATTAATTTCTAGATTATCTGGAATTATTTTCTTGCCATCTTTATAAAAATACCTAAACAAATCTGTAGTTTCAGAGTGGCACCGAGTATAAAATCGACAAGCGATCCTATGCCCATTACCATTTCTTAATTTAGGTTTGCTTTTTACAATTAACTGCAAGATAGAATATTTCCAATTTACATAATCCTTTTGTTGAGCAGAGTGATTTACTTCAAGAAATGCATTTTTTCTTCTTGGAATAATTCTCAAATAACCATCGCCTAAAATGGTTCCAATTATAAGAGATTTCTGTTCTTGTGTAAGACTTCCCACGGTATTATCGCTTAATTCTTCAATATTTTACCATAAAATTAAGTTCAACTCCACCGTTATAAGCCAGTTTTATTGCCTTAAAATTAATTAAGGTCACAGGTACAACATTACTGTCGTAGCACCCCGATTTCTTCTTTAAGGTGCCGAACACTACCGTCGCTATGGACGCTCGGGTAGTACTAGCCTGTTATCCCCGGAGTAGCTTTTATCTGGTGATCTTCTCCGCTCCTACGAGCAAGAGTCGGTTCACTAACACATACTTTC
>Ga0209542_10010895_pt1 | contig 16259 bp, 19 predicted proteins | sample RifCSPhighO2_01_FD_184028 | JGI IMG/M metagenome (GOLD analysis project Ga0209542, IMG submission 184028) | Soil microbial communities from Rifle, Colorado - Rifle CSP2_plank highO2_0.1 (SPAdes) (version 2) | ecosystem: Environmental > Terrestrial > Deep subsurface > Rock core/Sediment ...
TTAACACATTATTAACACATTATTAACACATTATTAACACATTATTAACACATTATTAACACATTATTAACACATTATTAACACATTATTAACACATTATTAACACATTATTAACACATTATTAACACATTATTAACAAATCATTAACATGATTTTTTTAATATATGAGGATAATTTAAAAGTATTTTTAAGTCCAATTTAGACTTGTCATTCTGATAGCATAATTATTATCTGCAGATAAATCAACACATCCGACTTATCCAAGTTGGACTTTTAAAAGTAGTTTTTTAAGTATAATTTTCACTTGCAAATTTAATAGAAAAATTATTATTTGCAGATGGATCAACACGTCCAACTTAGACAAATTTATTTTAAAAGCTTAGATTAAATATAATATGTAATAATTTTCAATAAATAAAATTGAAATATTTATGGATAAAAATGATCACAAACAATCATGGCTTATTGGGATGACATTATTTACAAGTATAATGAAGACCATGAAATATATATGGAAAAGTTCTGTGAATTTGTTAATACTATTGTATTGCAATATAAACTATATGAATATGATCCTAGAGTAATTCATAATTCGGATGACCCTTATGAACATATTTTTAATTTTAGCGAAAGTATATATAAAATATTAATAAAATGGTACAATGATGGACCAACAAATATAGAAGTATTAAAAAAATCATTTGCTGATGATAATGAAGTTTATTCTAGGTTTTATATTTATTGGAATTCCATTTGTTTTAGTGGACTAATACAACATAGAAATTCATATTCACAATCATTTTAATTCATCGCTATCTGTTTTATCTATATATTTAAATGAATTAGAAAGTTCATTATCTTTATATAAAAATCCTAATAGTTCATTATCACTATATATACGTAACGAATTATTCATTATATCAAACTCAAATGTAATTGGTCCATCCCATATTTTTTCCTTGGTAAATTCTACGTCAGCAATTATTTTATATGGTTTCATTATAAATGGAAATCCAGATTTTCCCGATTTATAATGTATTGTTATATCTTGATCTGTTACATTATTATCAATTAGAAGTCTTGCTTCTCTAGCTATTCCATTTTTAGTTTTTGTTTGTTCACCAATAAATATACGCATCATAGATATATCTGCATCCTCATTATATGTATCTGAAGATACATATAATCCATATATACAATTTTCATATTGATTATTATGTATGTTATAACTACTATAAATTAATATTAATATAATTATTATAGCAATACAGATGATATATAATTTATTTTTCATTGATTAATTATTAACTTATTATATTCTATATATATGTTATCTTTTATTTATATTTAATAATAATCCAGTATTAAAATATAAAAAAAAAATAATAATATGTTACTAATTATTATTTTTAATTTTTGCCTTTTCTTCTATCAACTTCTTCTATAATTTCTATAATTAATTCTTGAGACATATATCTAGAATTAAATATACTTAATAGTATATCTTTTTTTAATGTAGAATAGTTATATATTAAAATTCTATTAATAATATCACATAAACACTTTAGATACATATCAAATAATTCACCTATTAATTCGATAATTTCAACTCTCTTACTATCATTTAAACATTTAAATGATTCATTTAATGATTGTTCTATTTTTTGTTTAAAATATTGTTTTGGATCATTTGATATACCTAATGTAGATGTATCTAAAATTTTATTAGATGTGTTTTTCACTATTTCGTACATAAATGTAACTACATAATTATAATCGAAACAATCATTAATAGCTTCCCATTTATTATATTTTATAAATTTTTTAGATAGTATATTTCTACTATCTGAACTAATGTTTTTAATAATATCCTTTTGTAAATCTGTTAGTTCGATATTTGATATAATTTTAATATCATTATCACATATAGACTTAATTTCTTCTATAAATTTTCCAAACATAAAGGACATTATGTATTTCACATCTGATTTTATATTTACATATTTTCTACATTCTACTTTGTAATAAGAGTCTCTCTGTATATTATCATATCTTTCCATATTTTGATTTTCAAATGGATCTTTATCATTATAATTTATTAAATCTTCTCTAGATGCTAATATATAATTATATATTAAATCTCCAAATTTTTTCTCGGTAAATTGATAATTCCCTGTCAATTGAATTGACATTATTAACAATATATTATATTTTATAATTATATGTATAGAAATTCAATTTTATATCATATGAATATATGATTTAATCGCTTTGATTTTTAATACTTAATATTTATTTATAAAAAAATACATCCAACTTAAACAAGTTGGACATTAAAAATAATTAATTATTATTTCTTCCCATAATTTATATTATTATGATAATTATTTTTTTAATAGTTACTATGATTTAAAAGTAGTTTAACAATTTCTGTATATCCTTTTTGACGTGCTATTTTGATAGCATAATTATTATCCGCAGATGGATCAACACGAGGATTATTTAAAAGTAGTTTAACAATTTCTATATGTCCATATTCACATGCTTTTTTTAAAGCATAATTATCATTAGCAGATGGATCAACACGACGATCGTTTAAAAGTAGTTTAACAATTTCTATATGTCCTTTTTTACTAGCATACCTGATAGCTATATTATCATCCGCAGATGGATCAACACGACGATCGTTTAAAAGTAGTTTAACAATTTCTATATATACATTTCGACTTGCATACCTGATAGCTGTATTATCACCCGCAGATGGATCAACACGACGATCGTTTAAAAGTAGTTTAACAATTTCTATATGTCCATTTAAACTTGCATACATGATAGCTAAATTACCATCCACAGATGGATCAACATGACGATCGTTTAAAAGTAGTTTAACAATTTCTATATGTCCATTCTTACTTGCATATCTAATAGCACAATTATTATTCACAGATGGATCAACACGAGTATCATTTAAAAGTATTTTAACAATTTCTATATGTCCCTCTACACATGCTTTTATAAAAGCACAAGTATCATATGCATATACAGATGGATCAACGCGAGGATCAACACGAGGATCGTTTAAAAGTAGTTTAACAACTTCTATATGTCCATTCTTACTTGCTAATTTTATAGCTTGATTATCATCCGCAGATGGATCAACACGAGGATGATTTAAAAGTAGTTTAATAATTTCTATATGTCCATGATAACTTGCATATATGATAGCATAATTATTATTCGCAGATGGATCAAAATTAATATCACTTAGAAATAACTTAATTAATTCAACATAATTCATTCTTATTGATTTTATAAATTGTTCATTTTTCGGATATTGTTGTATGTGGAATAACTGCTTTACTAAATTAAACCAATATTCTAGTTTATCCTGATTTGAACTAAAATTAGGATATAATGTAATTATATACTTCCTCCAAAATTCGTTATTTACGTATACATGTTCGTAAAAATATTTTGACATAATACATATATTAAATATATCATTTGTATCTAGCTTATTAGCTATACAAACTAAAGTATTTATTGACATTTGTTATTGTATATTATTGTATATTGTTGTATACTATATTGTGGTATGTTGTAATTCAATTTTTTATAAATAAAGATTAAATAGATAAATATCATTAATTATTATTTCTTCCATAATTTATATTTTTATGATAATTATTTTTTAATAATTACTATATTTTAAAGGTAGTTTTTAAGACCAATTTTTACTTGTATATATGATAGCACATTAATTAACACGTTCAATTTTGACTTGCATATATGATAGCACTATAATTAATTAATCAACACGTTCAACTTGGACAAGTTGAATATTTAAAAGTATTTTAACAATTTCTATATGTACTTTTTTACTTACATATCTGATAGCATAATTATCATATACTGATGGATTAACACGGTGATAATTTAAAATAAACTTTTAATTTTTAATTTTTCTTTGAAAAAGTCACAAGTAAAGGATTGTACTTTTTTAAAAGTTTATTTTAAAAAAGTTTATTACACAAGTAAAATTGAGTGAGTGTAATAATCATAACTTAGTTTATTTTATTATATAAAAATTTAATTATTTATATATATTAACAAGAATATTTTGTAATAGATATGAAATTATTAATTAATATATACGTATTATTATATTAATAAAAAAATTAAATATGAATAATTATCAAAATATTTATTTGAAATGTTAATTAATAATTAGATAATTAATATTTGGTTGTTATTTTATAATTTTTTATTTTTCCATCTGTGATTAATTTGTTAAGATCTTTGTATTTTATTAATGTTCCACGAATACCATGATCAACATTCCATTTATTAAATACATCAATAAATTTAAGTAGATTTGCCTCTATGACTTTTGAATATCTACACCATGTATTTTTACGTATATTTTCTGTTGCTGTTTCTAATTGTTTTGATGTAATATTAATCTTTTCATGTATTATTAGAATCCATATAGCACCTACTATTTTACTTGTCATTATGCTATTCATGCCAATTTTCTTTTTAATACTCATCGCCACCAAATTATTAACAAAATTTCTATAATTTTTAGAATCAATTCCTAATGTTTCCATATAACGTTCTGTATATGTACTTCCCGGGTCTTTATTTATTGGTATATCAATCTTACCGTCTAAATGTAAATTTCTTAGTATATCTTCTCCCCTAGATATACCACATGCCAGTTTCATAAATTCACATATAGATTTATTCTTTCTTGGAACTCCAGCACGTATACATTCATATTTAATTAATGCACCTATTACTTCATTTTTAATGTTTCCCCTACGTACAAATTTTTTATTTCCAGTAATTTTCTTCTCATCTTCTTCCTCTTTAATTACTATAATTTTCTGTATGTCGTTATATATTGTGGCAACCGATGATAATATATCTTTAGGTATTTCTGGACCTTTATACATATAATTAAGTTTATTTAATTGATCTATTATAACTTTTTTTTGAGTTTTTGCATAATCAGGAGTTATATTATAAAAACTACTTTGTCCAGCTTTGCGTGTTCGTAAAATACCAGTCGAATCCTCATTACAGTCTTTTACATTTCCCACTATTTCTCTTTTTATTCCACACTTAGAACATTCATATCCCGAATTAGTAGTATCCATTGCGATATTACATTCAGAACAATAATTAAAAATTTCCTCTATATGATTATTATTAGGCATTAATTTTTCAAAACCTATATCATCTATTAGATCGTCTAAGCAAGGACTTTGATTAAGCTTTGAATTTTTTTTTGAGAAAAGTACAAGCTTATTTTGAGCCATTAGAATATAAAATATCGGTCATATTTATAATATGTTTGCCTATATATATCTCTAAATAGAAAATTCAAATTTTATTCAATAAAATAATTATTTATTTATTATTAATATATTAATAATAAATAAATAATGAGTAATTTAAATAGTACAAATAATAGAATAATTATAATAACTGTTCCACATGGTTTATGTTTAGCTAGAACAGCTGGTAGTACTATACGAACATGTGATTTACGAGCCCAGCAAGCAAGTAATAAATTATATGAAAAATTAGTTCTTAAAAATAATTATCCTACTACCTTATTATCAAATATAGAACGTGCAGAACATGATTTAAATCGTCCATGGAGTAGAGAAGTTCCATGGAGATTAGAATTAACAAAAATTCTTAAAAAATTAAGACAGCTTGGTAATGATAAAGAAATAATTCTTGTTGATATGCATAGTTTTGTTGGACCAATACGTAGAATAGACAAATATCCAGATGAAAATTTTAAAAATAAAAAATTGGCTTTATTAGATTTTAAAGATAATGATATAACAAATAATTTGCTAAACAAATTAAAAAATTCATTAGGCGATGATAATGTTATATTTGTACCTGGTAGTGAAGTAAATGATATACAACTAACATCACGTAAATATGTTAATTATAGTTTTCTAATAGAAAATAATGAAGATAAAACTATATACACAGATAAAGATCTAGATAAAGCAATGGAAATAATTGCTGATTATCTGTTAGAATTTAGTCTTCCTAATTATTCATATATATCAACGCAATATAATAACTATAATAACGATAATACATTCTGTAATATTCTGTAATATTCTGTAATATTCTGTAATATTCTGTAATATTTAATATAAGCTTATAATTTCATTCGAGTTAAAATAATTACATAGCATCTTTATACTTAAAAATATAATTTATACATAACATAAAAAAATTGATCTTTATAATCGATATTATCATATTTCATTTAATGTATTACTAATTAATAACTTTTTAATAACTTTTAATAACTTTTTAATAACTTTTTATATATAGTATAAAAAATAATTGAATATCATTTTCATTATATGTATCTAATTGAGAAGCATTATGATAATTTTCTTCTAGAAAACAGAATAACATGGACAATGATTTTATACTTGTACAAAACAAAAGAAGTAAGAAAAAACATAAAGTAGATGATAATACTACTATCATAAATAATCATAGAACCAAAAAATCTAATAAAATGATTATTTATGATCAATATACAAATAATATTAATAATATTAGTAATATTAATAACACATATGATATAGCTGAATTATTTATAAAACCTAAAAATTCAATAATTATTAAACACACTGATCAACTATGTGTTGATATAACATACCAAAATAATAATATTGACAATGATAATAAAAATAGTGATATAGAGATGGTAAATAATGATTACATTAATATTTCGTATAATTATGCCGATAAATATAATGTTTGTATGTTAAACATAGTTAATAATCATAATAATCAAATGCATAATAAATCAACTTTGTATGTTAATTTAGATAAAAATATACATGCGAATGATAATATAGTTATTACTGAAAAAGTAGCTATATTTCGTAATAATTTTAATAAAATTATAAATCCTAGATTTGTATCTGTTATATCAATATTTGATATACATAATGACGAATTAAGTAATATTATTAAAAATAAAATAGAAATAATTATATATTGTATTAAAAAAATAAATGCAGAAATTTTTGTATTAGATAGATTTACTAGTAACATTGCAATGAAATATCTATATAATATGTTAATAAATGAAAAAATTATATTTGTTAATTATTATGAAAAATAATCATTATTAAAAATAATAGTTTTTAAATTTTAATTTTTTTTATAAAAATTAAAATTAAAAAAAACAAATTATAATTGTATATATTAAATTTTAAATAAAATTTTACAATAACAGTTATATAATACAAATTCTTAAGTTATTTTTTCAACATTTTAAGTATAGATATTAAAATATAGATATTAAATATAGATATTAAATAGTGTTTGATGGATATTGTTGAATCTAATTCTAAAAAATATGAAGAAATATCACAAAAACACAAACTTAATTATTCTCAAATATTGGATTCAATACCTATAATAAAACAATTTATTATAGATAATAATTTAATTATATATGGTGGTACTGCTATAGATTATGCTCTTAGATTATATGGAGATTACATATATCCAGATGAAAGTTTATCTATCCCTGATTTAGATTTTTATTCTCCAAATAATGTAAAACATGCATATGATTTAGCTGATAAATTATATTCCCTTGGTTATAAAGAAGTAAGAACTATACGGGCATTATATGTTACTACCATGAGAGTTGATATTATTGATAATAATTTTGTTGCTGATATTACTTATGTATCTAAAAATATTTTTGACGTATTACCAACTCTTGAATATGAAGGAATGCGTATAATTCATCCAGATTTTCAAAAAATTGATTTACATCGTAGTTTAAGTTTTCCATATGAAAATGCACCATGGGAAGTTATATTTGCTAGATGGAAAAAAGATATAATTAGATATAATAAATTGGCAGACAAATATCCCATAAATTGTGTGGCCATTAAAGAAGAAAAATTAAGTATAGTTCATACTATAGATATAAAATATATTAATAATGTTTTTGCTGGATTGCCAGCATATGCAATAATATATACTGGACTAAAAAATCTAGAGAATTCTATAAGTAAAAAATATAGAAAAATTCCAATTGATTATTCTGGTATTATTGAAGAATACATAAAAATAACTGATACAAATATAACATTGCCTACAATAAATAATATAGCTGAATTTGTAAACACAGAATATAATACAACATATACAGGAGAAATAAGAAATTATAATGCATATATGTCAATACTTCCTAAATATTATACATATAAGGATAATGATGTTATTATTAAAACATATATAACAAAACATAAATTAATATCATCAAATAATAGTGAAATAGATGATATAAAAATTAGACATATTAATGTACAGACGTTATTATTTATGTTATTGGCTAATTCCCATATACATCCAAACCATAGTAATATATACTTAAAATATTATTATAGTACATTACGTATGATAGAAATAGCTGAACAATTATTTATTGAACTTAATAAACATTTAAACACAAAAGAAATTAATGAATTAGTATTACACTGTCCATTATTTCCATCCGTATATACATATGGTAGTGATAATAAAAATGAAGCATATGATATACTAATGCAAAATATACTAATAGATACAAAAAAAGCAGACCCGTTTTATTTACCTATAAATTATTATCCTAGTAGAAGTAAAATTAATCATATATCTAGACCATTAGAATTTATATATGATAAATCTAAATTCTTTAAAAAAAATGGTTTACAAATAACAAAATTTTAATATTTTTATAACATAATAATTACAAAAAAAAACAAAATTGAATTTACAATATTATTAGTATACAAGGTCTCAATATTTTATCACTAATTAATAACTAATTAATCATTAATCACTAATTAATCACTAATTAATCACTAATTAATCACTAATTAATCACTAATTAATCACTAATTAATCACTAATTAATCATTAATCACTAATTAATCATTAATCACTAATTAATCACTAATTAATCACTAATTAATCATTAATCATAAAATCTTTATATTTTCATTATAGACATATAATTATATATATATACCCTGCAAAATATATATCAGATATAGAGCTATGAGCAATAGTAGACAATATAACAATACTCATAAACAGTTTAACCGTACTCAAATAAAATGTAGAAATTGTGGGAATGCTAATGCAAAGTCATATCATGATTATGAAATTAAAACAGACGATGGAACTAGTAAATTTTATGTATGCAGAGGATGTTATTTTTATATAAATAAATGTGCATGGAAAAATCATGAAACTCGTAATAGATGTAACAATACTCCATTAGATCCTATGAATACGATATCACCGGCACCTTATTGCGAAGAGCATTATACTGAATGGCAAAATAAGAGAAAAAATAAAGAATGTTGGTCAGGGAAAAGTTGCAATAATCCAAATTGCAAATTTGTACATGAAGCATCAACCACATCAAGAAATAATAATAATAATAAAAATTAAATAGTATATAATAAATAATAGAAGTTATGAATAACCAAAAAAATTCATATATTTTATATTAGAATATTATATTATTATTTTTTATATAATAATGGAAGACGATATAGATGAAAATAAAATTTTGAAAGAATTAACAGATTATACATATAGCAATCAATTTGCAAAAGAACCAATAACTAATGAACATGTAGGAGGACGTAGTACAAATAATAGTAATACAAAGAATATGAATTATATATCGTATGATAATGATAATGATACATATAAAAAAATTATTAAAACAAAACAAAAACAAAATAAAGCAAATAAGGAACAAACTAAAAAAGAAATTGAAAAACCAATAAAGAAAAAAACTATTAAAAAAATAGATGAACCAACTATTAAAAAAATAGATGAACCAACTATTAAAAAAATAGATGAAAAAATAAATAAGGAAATTAAAAAAGAAATAAAAGAATCTGTAAATATACAAAACATATCTTATGGATATAAATTTGTATATTTTATGCTTCAGAAAGGAGCAAGATCATTAGATATACCCATGAAAATAGGATATACTAATAATGTACCAGAAGAAAAGGAAAAACTACAACTAGGTAATATACATGACCTTAGATGTGAACTTATAATAGAATGTGAGAAAATGAATGCTGATAAATTATATGAGATAATATGTAAAAAATATATGAATAAACACCGTACTCGTAGTTGGTATAATCTAAGTAAAGAAGAAGTAAGTAAATTACGAGATGAATTAATATCCAAGGATTATAAAATAACTACCGAAGGACGGGCAAAACTCACTAAGGTCGAATTAAAAAAATTATCAGCAGGCATTTAATAAATTATCTTTATTATTTAATATTGCTTATTTACAATTCAGTAGTTTAGTTAATAGTAGAAATGAATGAAATATGTAATTATATAATCATTTAATGACGATATCCAAAATAATACATACGATTGTGTGTAGTTTTCAGTACCCACATACGTAATTTCTCATAATCAGCAAATCCTTGATATATATCTCCCACTCCATTTTGATATTTAATTATTGTAGGATATTCATCTATACCAGGTGTTCTAGCTATTTCTTCGTTATTTTCTACAAAATCTATTTCCATATTAGCTAAATCTTTTTTTAATTTATCCCATAATGTACGCATTAAATCGCATCTAGGACAATTACTTATATAATGAAAACCTAATGCCATACGTTTTGTTCCTGGCCACATACCTGGATGATGTGCTGTATGCTTATCATATATATCATATGTGCTATATACAGGCCCTGGTATTATATTAGGATTACTCCATGCAAAATTCTCTTTTTGTTTACAGTTGATACAAAATATTAATAATATTAGTATAATTAATATAACAATATTATTATCCATCACTTATTTTAAAAGTTTAGATAATTTAATTATCATATATATTTAATAAAATCTATATTATATAAAAAAAAATAAATATTTAATAAGAGTTTCGTCTTTCACTTATTTACACTCTAGTGAAAACCAATATCTTAAAATAAACTTTTATAAAAAAAATATATTTGAAAGTTTATAATTAACATCTAATTAAACTGAACTTAAAAGTTCAATCAAGGAGTTTTTAGAGTGTTTTAAGTGATTAAGTTTAATCAATTTTTCAAAGAAAAGTAAAATAACGATTGTCCAAACAATTATTTTAAATGACAACCAGAAAAATTCATCCTATAATAACTGCGGAGTTTTTACATTGCAAGTTTAAATATGGTGGATTGACTGTCGTATGTGAAAATTGTAAGCAAAAAAAACCATTATTTATACAAGTATACGATTATGAACCAAATTGGAAAGGACCACCTGTATTAACAACTAAATGGTGTATGTATTGTGCAATTAAAAGCATAAAAAATATATGCCCAAACTGTCTAAGTCGGGGACATTTTTCTACATTAGTTGATGAGCCGCTAAGAGATATGTGTGTTGATTGTTTAATTAATGAAGATTATAATTTAGATAATAATTTAGATAATAATTTAGATAATAACTTAGATAATTATTTAGATAATAAATATATAAAATTACAATCATATCAACTAAAAGAATATCTTATATCTCAATTTAAGAAAATGATAATATCTTATAATAAAAAAATAAACATAATTAATACTGATGTTGTTATTTAAATAACAGTTTTTATTACCATGTATGTAACATACATAAATATTTATAAAATATTAATATATTTTATAACAATTATATATTTAATATAATATCTATTAATTCATTCTTTTTATGTTTATTTGTATATTCAAGATGTAAATCATTACATATTATTTTTAACATAGGCTTATCAAATTCCATTAGTATTCCCTGAATATCTGATTTCCGTGGTGAAAATATACCTCTATTAAAATAATTTTCTATACCATACCATTTACTTATATATCTGTGTAAAAATCTTTTATTTTTGAATAATTTATATTTTTCCCTCGATAATTTGTCACAATTGTCCTTAATAATTTCTTCCCGTGACTTTTCTTTTTTCTCAATTTTCTTTTTTTTATCTTTATTTAGTTCTTTATGTTTTTCTTTTTTTGACTCTTTCTTATATTTTAATATCTTTTCTTCTTCATCAATATTATCTGGTAATTCATTTATATCCTTTCCCCCTAAACCATATTCTTTTTTAAATTCAGCCATATTTCTTATTCCTTGACTAGAATTACAACTAGTACATATTGGACGTAGATTTCTTAGAATAGTTTCACCTCCATTGGCCTCCGCTACCACATGACCACATGCAAATGTACCATGAGTTATTACACCATTACATATATAACATTCACCACGACCATATTCTTCTCCTATATAAGTATTCCATACAGAATTACGTACAGCCACAGGTATTTTCTTTTTCTTATAATTATTATCTGCCATTATATACCACTATATAATATATTAATATGTTAATGTTCAATTAATTTTTTATATATTTTATTTCTTAAAATATATTTATTAGCAAATTTTCAATACTAAACATAATATATCTTTTATTATTAATGTATACAGAGATTATTCTATTGATCTTATTAATATTATTAATATACTTATATCCAATATATCAAATACACACACATATAAACGAAACTATAAATAATAAACAATATGAAAATATAAATGCTCTAATCAGACAAGTTTACAGATGGCATATAGCATCAACACAAGATAATAATCCAGTAATAGCTCTACTACATAGTAATTATGCAGTTGGATATTTAGGTGCACTGAGATCAATATCCACTGATAATGAAATAAAAAAAATAACTAACTTAGATATAAATTTATTAGAAAAAGAAGCTACTATGCAACAAGATAAGTCTATTGCAAAATTAGCTAAACTATGTCCAAAATCTATTCCAGCAAGCGGAGCCTATTATGAATACGTAAAAGAATACTTAATGAAAATTTAATGAAAATTTAATGAAAATTTAATAAAAATTTAATGAAACATATGTCATTTATAATGATCTATCATATAAATAAGATTCATCATATATTGTATATTTACCATGATATATATCATTATCTATTTCGCTAATTCCAATTAAATTAGTTCCATTTACACCCATACCATAAGAGTCGAAGATTGTACTATTATATCCATTAAATAATTCTTTATTGCTATTTAATGTAATAATAACTAATATTAATATTATAAGTATAATATAATTATACATAATTATATAAGAAACTAATATATATTAAATATAATAAAAAAATGAATTTAATTATAAAATAGTAGAACTAATGAGTTCTGATGTTATAAAAATACTATTCAACACGTCGTTAATTCTTACCCGAAGAATATAGACTAGAATACCATATAATATGCAAACAATATAAATTACATATTGATTCAATTAAAAATCATGATTTAATATATATTAATATATGGAATTTGTAAATATACTAGCTGTAATAATTGTGATATGTAGATAAACATCTAATTAAATAAAACTAAATTAATTTTGTAATAATATAAATCTAGATTATATTTCCATCTGTAATAATTATTATATCAAATATATTATGAATATAAAAATTGTGGTTAATAACGTTTATTTTATTTTTTTTTTCACATATTATAATATATAACAATATTCTATTTAATAATTCAATAATAATGAATGATAATAATACGATAACATTTATATTGCTAATTATTATTGTATTATATATTATTTATATATTTAGCCCAGAAATTTTCCCAAATTGTATATGGAAATATAAAATTGTACGAAGATTCAATAGATTTAATTCATCAATATTAGAAAAATATGCTGGAATAAATTTAACTAGAAATCAACTTGTAGATTATTATAGAAAAAAATCTACTACATTATCTCTAGACACAAATAAAAAATTTAAAAATATTATAGGATTTCATTATGTTGATTGGTGTCCTCATTGTAAAGATATGAAGCCTATATGGAATTATGTAAAAGAAAAGCTATCAACACAAGAAAATGATGATATACTAATGTTCGAAAATAATGAGGAACAAAATCCTACCCTCGGTATTGATAGTTTTCCTACAATTATTAAATATTCAAATGATAACATAACAAAATATACAGGTGAAAAAAATAAAGAACAATTAATTGAATTTGTAACTAATTAATTTATCTAAAATTATTTAAACATTTTATAAAAAATTCTTATATTTTTATATATAAAGTCTTAATAATTTTTTATTTATGTACTTCCCATATGTTTTCTAATAAATCATCATAATATGGATTATAATTCACATAAAGTCCACAATATGTTATTGGATATTCTTTATAATTAATTGGATTATATATTCCTGCATTTTTTGCTTCATATAAAACAAATTTAAATATAGTCCAGAAATTATTTTTATGAGCATCTAAATCCCAATTAGCATTTCCCATATGTGAAGCTTCATGTAATACAACAAATAATATATCATCAACTGTATGAAGTTCATTTGGATATTTTTTATTTCTTAAACATAAGTGTAATTCCTTTCCCTTAGATATTGTATATGATGTTTCATTAGACTTTCTTGGATCATTTTCTATTATCGCCTCCGGATTATAATTATATAACATTCTGCTAACTATATCTCTACAACCCATAGGATACATAGAATCATAATTATTATTATCATCATATGTATTATTTATTTTATATTTATTCTTTAAATATGTAAAAAACACCATTATTTTATCATTTACTTCTGATATTAGATATAAGGCATCATGACTATTATCATAACTACTTCTAATTTTATAATTGTTTGTTTTATCTGTCATATAAACAATATTTCTATTATTTATATAATCATTAGTATATTTATATACTACAATAAGAATAAGTATTACTATAACAGCGTAAATAAACCTCTTATTATTTCTATCATTTATACCCATTATATAAAAATATTATTAATTATATATTATATATCAAAAAAATATTAATTAAAATTATCAATCGCTTAGTTATGGATTAGAATAAGAATATATTTTATTATATATGTCAGGAGATATTCTTCTATATGGTATGGGATGTAATATAGTATCGTTCACTGTTTTCATTTTGTCATCCATATTTAATTTTTTTTTAGGTAGTTCATGTCGTCTAGATAGTTCATGTCGTCTAGATAGTTCATATCGTCTAGATAGTTCATGTCGTCTAGATAGTTCATGTCGTCTAGGTACTATTTTAGAATGTATTTCAGAAACGGTTATATTAGGTAGTTTGTTATGTTCCGTTTTAAGTATTGTATCAGATATTGTGTTAGGTATTGTATCAGATATTGTGTTAGGTATTGTATTAGGTATTGTATTATGTATTGTATTAGGTATTGTATTATGTATTGTATTAGGTATTGTATTAGGTATTGTATTTAGTATTGTATTTGGTATTGTATTATATATTGTGTTAGATATTATCTTATATTCTTTTCCTGCATTCCTATACTCAGTATATTCTTGCACTGCCTGCTTATATATTTTTCTTTTTTTCCTTACAGATGAATAAATAGCTATTGATGCCATTTTTATTATGTGTATAATATATAATAATATATTATTCATAAAATCAAGGAATATATAATTATACATTTTTAATTCAAATTTTAATTTTAAATATAAATATTTAACACATAGCAAAGGTAAATTTTGAATTACCAAGTACTGGTTTATAAATGCTATCATTTTGAGGTTCAACCAAATATAATTCTCTATCTTTTGCTATGATAAAGTTCATTGCATGATAACGTGGTTCTTTGTCATCAATTGATTTTCTTATATCCCCTATCACTATACCAAATGTTGATGCATTTTGAATATCTAATTTTGTAAACCATTCCCTATTACGTCCAGCTAACACCAATGCAAAATCATCACAATCATATATTTCCTTCTTATACTTCCCAATATCTGTAGAATCAGCTATTATAAATCTTTTTATATCATCGATAGTTATGGCATAAAATCTACCATCAGCTGTTTTTATTCTGCTATTATCTGTTATATTTAATTTTTCTTTAATTATTTCTCGTACCTCAGAACTAGTAAGTTCTATTCCATCATTAGGAATTGATACTAGCTGTCCAATACAACTAGTAGAAGAAGATATGCAGTTACCCATATGTAAATGTATATTTAATATATTAAATATATTATTTAATATATTATTTAAAAAATATAATTATATTAATTT
>Ga0209542_10010896_pt1 | contig 16259 bp, 20 predicted proteins | sample RifCSPhighO2_01_FD_184028 | JGI IMG/M metagenome (GOLD analysis project Ga0209542, IMG submission 184028) | Soil microbial communities from Rifle, Colorado - Rifle CSP2_plank highO2_0.1 (SPAdes) (version 2) | ecosystem: Environmental > Terrestrial > Deep subsurface > Rock core/Sediment ...
AGGGGGAGCTGATTCCTTTCAGTTGAAAGCCTTAAGCGAAATTGGCCTAAAAACCGGCCTGGCTTTTCAAATTCAGGATGATATCTTGGGCGTCTTTGGCGATGAAGAGACGCTTGGCAAGCCAGTAGATAGCGACATGAAAGAAGGGAAAATGACTCTTTTAGTTATCAAAACTCTTTCTCTCTTAAATAGTCATGATAAGAAAATATTTCTTTCTCTCTGGGGAAATCCAAAAAGCGGAAAAAAGGAATTGGGAATGATAAAAAAGATGATAACAGACTCCAAAGGTCTATCCTCTTGCCTTTCGTATTATAATAGTATAAATAAGGATATAGACTCTAAGATCGCATCTTCCAAGGTACCCATCTCACTTAAGAATATTATGCTTAAGTTGGTGGATTTAAATAAAGAAAGGCAGAAATGATTATTAAAGATAATGCGACTAAAACTATAATGATCGACAAAGACCATAAGCTTATCGATGGTATTTTGCGTGCCGATGAAAGATCACTCCGAAGTTTTTATACTCTCTATAAACCCAAGCTTTTCTCATACATCAAAAGAAAAATAGCTACCACCCAGGACGCTGAGGAGATACTCCATGACACTTTTATAGCAACAATTGATGCCCTTCGTGATTTTGCCTACCAATCAAGCCTTTATACATATATTTGCTCCATAGCCAACCACAAAATTATCGATTTCTACCGCAAAAAGAAGCTCAAAAGTATCTTATTCTCGCGCTTTTCCGAGATAGAACCCCTTCTCTCCACATTTTACGGCCCTGAAGATAAATTGGACGAAGAGCTTCTGAAAGCCAAAATTAAAGAAACATTCGCCAAAATATCGCCCAGGTACCATAAGATATTACGGCTCAAATACATCTACGGTTATTCTGTTGAAGAAATTGCCAAAAAGTTGTCCATATCCTTCAAAAGCGCCGAAAGCCAGTTATTCAGGGCTCGCAAAGCCTTTGTCGCAGCATATATATGAAAAAAGACACCCTTTATGAAGATCTTGTAAAGCATATGGGAGAAGTAGCCATAGTTTCTCCCCAAAGTTTAGGTCCCTTTACAGGTCTATACAAAAAATTTACTCCTTTTATAAAACAAAAACCCTTAAGAACACTTATGATTACATCTACTCTCGCTACTTTTTTTCTTTATCTTTTTCTGGGGTCCCTATTAGTCAAAATTGCCTCCCTCCTCCAGTTTGGCTTCTAAAATGACAAATCTTGGCCTAAAAACCTTAAAGCTTTTTATTTTGTTTACCAAAAACACTGCCCTCGTAGTTAATAAGCCCTATATTGCCTTTCGCAAAATAGCCGCAGATAGTCAGTATGGCCAATCTGTTTTTATTTTACTTTTTGCCGTTTCTTATTTTGCTTTTGCCACACTTATCAGAATAGGTCTCAAAAATCCCTATCTTCTTACTCTTGAATTTAATAGGTTAATTTTTTTTGCAGGCGTTGGTTTCCTCTTATCCATTGCTCTTTTATACTCAGTTGGCAGGCTTTTTGGCGGCCGCGGCACGCTCAAAAGTCTTTATCTTACCTGGTCCTATACTCTTATTCCTACCATCCTCTGGTTCTTTATGACCTCCCTCATTTTTATCTTTTTTCCTCCTCCCCGTAGTCTAAGTTTTCCCGGTAAGCTCTTAAGTATTATTTTTATTACTCTTTCCATTCTTTTATTACTTTGGAAAATCATCCTTTATTATCTCACTCTCAGATTTTCTCATAAACTCGATCTTTTTCGCATCATTGGAGTTTCCATCGTGCTTTTTCCCTTGTTTATTATTTATGGAATCATTATGTATAGAATAGGAATTTTCCGTATTCCATTTATATAAAACATGACACTTAAAGATTTTTACACCATAAAAGAAAGAAGACAGTTTATAGAAAAAGAGACCGGCACAAATCTTACCACTATTGGCAATTATTCTTTGGATGATATTCAAGCCTCATCCAAAAACTGCGAAAACATGATCGGTGCAGCCCAAATTCCTCTAGGCATTGCTGGACCACTAAGAACTATAAACTATAAACTAAGAACTAAGAACTACTATATTCCCCTCGCTACCACCGAAGGCGCCTTGGTTGCTTCAGTCAATCGTGGCTGTAAAGCAGTAACTCAAAGTGGGGGAGTATATGTAGAAGTTGAAGATACGGGTATCACTCGCGGACCAGTTTTTAAAACCCAAGGATTAAAACAGAGTCTTGAGTTTAAAAAATGGTTGGACGATCACTTTAAAAACCTCCAAGAAATTGCCCAAACAACTTCATCTCATCTTGCTTTAAAAAAACTTGGTACGCGCCTGGTTGGCAAATATGTTTATGTCCGCTTTTATTTTGACACAGGTCTTGCCATGGGTATGAATATGGCTACCATAGCCACCACCGCCATTGCTGATTATATTGAAAATGAAACAGGTATACGTTGTCTCTCCATTGCCGGAAATTTTGATACGGATAAAAAAGCGGCCTGGTTAAACTTTATATCAGGAAGAGGTAAAAAGGTCTGGGCGGAAGTAATTCTCCCCCCGGACGTACTAAAAACTACTCTCAAAACCACAGCTCAAAAAATCTACGATGTCTGGCTTGGAAAATGCCTGCTCGGAAGCATCATGTCGGGATCTCTCGGTTTTAACGCCCATTACGCCAATATTATCGCCGCTCTTTTTATAGCCACAGGTCAGGATCCATCTCATGTAGTCGAAGGAAGTATGGGTGTCACTACGACAGAAGTAATTGAAGACAGCCTGCACGTCTCAATTTATATTCCCTCATGTATAGTGGGGGTTATTGGTGGTGGTACAGCGCTTGAGACACAAAAAGAAAGCCTTTCTATTTTGGGTCTCAAAGGTAAATCCGAAGATAGCTTAAAGCTAGCTCAAATAGTTGGCGCGGCCGTACTTGCAGGTGAAATCTCTTTATTGGCATCTTTATCTCAAGGTTCTTTAGCAAAGGCTCATAAGAAATTAGGAAGAGGAAAATAAATATGACATCAGGCATCGTCAGTTATGGCATATATATACCCCAGTTCCGTATAAAAGTAGACGAAATTGCAAATACATGGGGTAAAAAAGGCAAAGAAATAAGCCGCTCTTTGGGAGTAGTGGAAAAATCCGTTCCCAATATAGATGAAGATACCGTAACCATAGGGATTGAAGCCGCCCAAAATGCTCTATCCCGAAGTGGTATTAATCCAGAGAATTTAGAAGTATGTTTTGTAGGATCAGAATCCCATCCCTATGCCGTCAATCCGACAGCCACCATTATCGGCCAACTCATTGGTATGAGTAATAATTATCTGGCTGCTGATTTGGAATTTGCCTGTAAAGCGGCAACAGCCGGAATCCAGGCAACCGTCGGGCTTATTGAATCCAAAAAAATAAAATATGGTTTGGTAATAGGTGCCGATACTGCCCAATCCCGTCCTCATGATGTGCTGGAGTATACAGCTGCCTCGGGAGCCGCAGCTTATATTCTAGGATCAGACAGCAAAGAAACTATTGCCAATATTCTTGACTTTACTTCTTATTCCTCAGACACTCCTGATTTTTGGAGAAGGGAAGGTATTCGTTTTCCCAGTCACGGCGGAAGATTTACCGGGGAACCCGCTTATTTTACTCATGTCTTGGGCTCCGCCGTAAAATTATTGCATAAAACCAAACTCAAACCCAGCGATTTTGCTCACTGTATTTTTCATATGCCCAATGGCCGTTTCCCCCGGGAAGCCGCCAAAAGGCTTGGATTTACAGAAGAACAATTGAAACCCTCCCTTATTGTGGATGATATAGGCAACCCCTATTCAGCTTCCAGTTTATTAGGTCTTGCCGCGGTTCTGGATATTGCCAAACCAAATGAGAAAATTTTTCTGGTTTCTTATGGTTCAGGAGCAGGCGCAGACAGTTTTGTTTTGGAAACGACAGAAAATATAAAGAAAAATAAAAATAAAGCGCCACTCTACAGCGATTTTCTGAAATATAAAAACTATATCTCTTATACCAAATATTTGCGTCTCGAAAAAAAGATATGAAAGTAGCAGTTTTAGGCGCCCAGACGACAAAATTTGGAGAATTATGGAATAATTCTCCCCGTGCACTTCTAAAAGAAGCGGTCAGTGGCGCCTTGGAAGAGTCAGGATTAAAAATAAGCGACATGGATGCCATTTTTGTCGGCAATATGCTCTCTGGAATCTTGGGCGGACAGGAACATTTAGGCGCCTTAGTCTCTGAAGAATTAGGTGTCAGTATTCCTTCTTTCAAAATAGAAGGCGCCTGTGCCTCAGGCGGACTGGCTATGCATCAGGCAGTTTTATCCATCATCTCCTCATATTATGAAAAAGTATTAGTGGTAGGTATTGAGAAAATGACGGATCACAAGCCCGAAGAAACGACCTCCGCCCTTATGGGTGCAGGCAGTGATGAAGAAAGAGCGGCAGGTGCTACATTTCCTAGTCTTTATGCCCTTATCGCCCGAGCACATATGGAAAAATATGGAACAACTGAGGAACAAATGGCTGCCGTTGCAGTAAAAAATCATTATCATGCCTCATTAAATGGTAAGGCCCAGTTTACATTTCCCATTACTATAGAACAGGTCTTAAATAGTCCCTGCATTGCCGCTCCCCTCAAACTCCTTGATTGTTCCCCGGTTTCAGACGGCGCCGCCGCAGTGATCTTATCGGCAGAAAGTTTTGCACTCAGAAATAAAAAGCAAAATGTGAAACCAGTCTGGATTACCGCTTCCCAAGTCGCCACCGATTCCCTGGGTCTTGCCCAAAGGGAAAGCCTTACATCACTCAAAGCTGTAGTTTCTTCCTCTCAAAAAGCTTACCAGCAAGCAGGAATAAAAGCCAAAGATATTCACGTTGCAGAAGTCCATGACTGTTTTTCCATAGCCGAAATTATAGCCATGGAAGACTTAGGTTTTTATCACAAAGGTCAAGCAGCTAAAAATATTTTTATGCAAAAAACAAGATTAGGTGAAAAATTAGTCATTAATACATCCGGCGGTCTTAAAGCCTCGGGTCACCCAGTGGGTGCCACAGGCGTAAAGCAGGTCGTAGAAATTACCCATCAACTTCAAGGAAAAGCAGGTAAAAAGCAGGTTAAAGGCGCCAATATTGGCTTAACTCACAACGTCGGAGGAAGCGGCGCTACAGCTGTTATCCATATATTAAGAAACATATGACCATCTCACCTGTCAAAATCTGGAGAAATCAAAAAAAGATACAAAAGCTTATTGGTAAAGAGGGAAAAATAGTTTCCCATTCTTTAGTCTATGTCCCACCTATAGGATTTGAAAACGAAGCGCCTTATCCAGTGGTACTCGTGCAGTTCAAAGATAACAAGAGATATCTTGCCCAGCTTACTGATTGGAACGATAACAATCTCAAAATTGGCCAGACTGTAAAAGCAGTCCTAAGAAAAACCAGAAACGCCGGCGATGAAGGAGTAATCCCCTACGGAATAAAATTTAAGCCTATATGATTATCACCGTCTCCGCTCCAGCCAAGGTTCATCTCATGGGTGAACATAGCGTAGTTTACGGCAAACCAGCTCTCGTAGCCTCGCTTGAAAAAAGATTATTTGTAACAATCGAGGATGGAGAAAAACTCGAATTAATTTCCGGGCAAGATACAGATTACTTAAACCATATAATTGACCTTTTCTCCAAATCTTTTAAAAAAAACGTCAATAAAGTAAAAATTACAGTTATTTCCCAAATTCCAGTTGGCCGCCATATAGGTTCATCTAGCGCCCTGGCTGTAGCCGCAACTGGCGCTCTCATGCGCTATTTCCTAAAAGTTTGGGATCCAAAACGTATTAATGAAATCGCCTATCAAGCCGAAAAAAAGATACACACCAATCCTTCCGGCGCAGACAATACAGTTTGCTGTTTCGGAGGTCTCGTTTGGTACAGAAAAGAAACAGAATTTCTTAAATCCATCTGGAATTTACCCGTCTCCTCATATAAAATTCCCCAATTTATCCTTATCGATACTGGTAAACCCAAAGAGGGGACAGGGGAGATGGTTAAACTCGTCGCAAAACAATTTAAACAAAAACCGGAATATATGGAACAAATTTTTAACAATCAGGAAAAACAGACAAAAAGAATCTTAATTTCTCTTAAAACAGGAAATTTAGATGATCTAAAAGATGCAATGCTTGCCGGAGAAAGAAACTTAGAAAAAATGGGTGTAGTGAGCATCAGTTCTCAAAAAATAATTAAGGAAATTGAAAAGACAGGGGGCGCCGCCAAAATCTGCGGCGGCGGAGGCAAAAAGGGACCTACTGGCTTTTTACTCGCTTACCACGCAAGTCAAGAAAAAATATTAAATTTAGCCCAAAAATTAGATCTTACTGCCTTCCCTATAAAATTAGGCGAGGAAGGAGTAAAAGTTGTGAATGGATAAAATTACTGTTTCATCACCCGGAAAACTCATGCTTCTAGGTGAACATGCCGTAGTCTATGGTAAACCCTGCCTGGTTACAGCAGTTGATCAAAGAATGAAATTAGAAGCTTGTTTATTAGAAGAATCAGTATTTCAATTAGAAGCCCCAAATGTGAATATTCAAGGATACCAAAAGTCTTTATCCGAAATTGGTAAAGGCGATATTCCCAAAGGAGCTAAATTTATCGAGATTGCAGTCAAAAACTTTCTCCGTCTTCATCCCCAAAAAGAAGGACTCAAAATAGAAACAAAATCAGAATTTTCCTCCCAATTTGGCTTTGGTTCCTCATCGGCTTCAACAGTTTGTACCATAAAAGCGCTAAGTGAATTATTTGGTCTCAATCTCTCACCCAAAGACATATTTGATCTCTCCTATAAAACTGTTTTAGATATTCAAGGAAAGGGATCCGGTTTTGATATCGCCGCAGCCATCTACGGCGGAACTCTTTACTTTGTCACCGGCGGTAAAAAAATAGAACCCCTTGAAGCAAACGGTTTAGATTTGATAGTAGGCTATTCCGGAGTAAAAGCAGATACGGTCACCATGATCAATATGATAAAAGAAAAGATGACTACCCAAAAAGAGGGAATTGAAAAGATTTTTACTGCCATTGCCGATCTTGTTGAAAAAGCCAAAAAATCAATTGCGGAAAAAGATTGGCAGCGTTTAGGAACTTACATGAATTATAATCAAGATTACTTAGAGGATTTGGGAGTATCGACCGAAAAATTAAATAGTATGATTTCCGCTGCCCGAAAAGCCGGTGCTTACGGCGCTAAGCTTTCAGGAGCCGGAGGAGGGGATTGCATGATAGTCCTTGTTTCAAAAGATAGTAAAAAGGCAGTATCACAAGCGATAGAGACAGTAGGCGGAGAAAATATTGATATAAAAACCAATGCAGAAGGAGCTACGATAGAAAATGATCCAAGATCTTGAAAAATACATTTTCAATCGGACCAAAAATCTTTCCGCAGTTCATGGATTTGAGCATCTAAAAAGAACTGCCATCGGAGCTAAATGGCTTGCTCACATATTTGGAAAAGATAAATCTGAACAGGAGCATGCTTATATTGCAGGTCTTATACACGATCTCAAGCGTCCAGCAACGGAAAAAGCCGACCATACCAAAACCAGCGTCGACGAAGCCCAAAAGGTATTAAACCTCTTCAAAATTGAAAACAAGAAGTATATCATACACCTCATTGAAACTCACCGAAATTTTTCTAAATCTCCTCTCTCTTTACAATGGGTCTTTCTCGCAGATAAAATATTAGAGCAATCCGGAGCGTATATTATATTCAGACGCTCCTACTATATCGGAGAATGTACAGATTATAGAAATACCTCTATAGACGAAGCAGTACACATACAGTGGGCGGCAAGGTTAAATAAATTCAAACCGGATAAATTTCCTCCACCTCTACAGCACTTTGCTTTATACCAATACAAATGGCCTTTTGAATTTTTTCAGGCTTTTAAAAAGAAAGAAAAGTGGGCCCATGAATTAGTCGAAACATTTTTCCGCCACGGACGACAGAAAAAAACCGATCTGCAAAAATTGATCGCTTTATACGAACCTAAACATCCCAAGGCAGAAATGATAAAATCAGAAGCACTGGCTTATCTTTCAGAAGAAAAATATAAAGATTTTGCTAAAATGATTGATCTATGAAAGCCACAAGCATCGCTCCATCAAATATCGCCTTTATCAAATACTGGGGTAAAAAAGATGAAATATTACGACTTCCTGAAAATGGAAGCATCTCTATGAATTTAAGTAATCTTCTTACTACGACAACAGTCGAATTTAACCACACATATAAAAGCGACAGTATCACTATTAATGGTATTCAAGAACCAAATGACGGAAATAGAGCTATAAAACATCTCGATCGGATTCGTAAGCTCGCCTCTCTTTCTCAAAAAGCAAAAGTCGTCACTATAAACAATTTTCCTAGTAGTACCGGACTTTCTTCTTCCTCATCAGGATTTGCAGCATTAACCCTTGCCGGAACAAAAGCGGCAGGACTTGAATTATCAGAAAAAGAACTTTCAATTTTAGCACGCCAAGGATCAGGTTCTGCTTGTAGGTCTATTCCTGATGGCTTTGTCGAGTGGTTAGATGGTGATACTAGTGAATCATCCTATGCACGATCTTTATACCCTACGGACTATTGGGTAATTGCTGATGTTGTAGCAATTGTGAGCGAAGGAAAGAAAGATATATCTTCTGCTGAAGGGCAAAAGCTAGTAAATTCTAGCCCATTTTTCTCAGTCAGGCGATCTCACATGGCAGAAAAAATCAAAAAGATGAAGGAAATTCTGAAAGAAAAGAATTTTCGGGACTTTGGGGAACTATTAGAAGCAGAAGCATTAGAGCTTCATGCTATTATGCTTACTTCAACTCCATCGCTTATATACTGGACTCCTGGGACGTTTAAAATTATGAAATTAGTGAAAAAATGGAGAACCGAAGGATTATCAGTCTATTTCACCATCAATACTGGCCAAGATATTCACCTGATCTGTGAAAAAAAGAATATAAAAAAAATAGTAGTGAAACTAAAAGACATAAAAGAAGTCAAAAATATTATTGTGAATTATCCCACTATTGGCGCTCGATTAAATCCAAATCATCTATTTTAATTTAGCAATGTAACAATGAAACAATTTGACAATATCCCAGTTCATATCGCCATCATCATGGATGGCAACAGAAGATGGGCCAGAAATCGCCGCCTTCCAGCTCTTGCCGGTCATAAACACGCCGCAGATCATATAGTTGATGCGCTTGTTGAAGAAGCCGGCAGTAAAGGCATAAAATATATCACTTTTTGGGCCTGGTCCACCGAAAACTGGGGAAGAGAAGCCAAAGAAGTACAGGGAATCATGAAGTTGCTTCTTTATTACTTAAGTAAAAAACTCGACGTCTTTCACAAAAAAGGCGCTAAACTGAAAATCATCGGTGATATATCCAAATTTTCACCAAATATCCAAAAAAGTATTGCCCAGGGTCTCGAAAAAACCAAAAACAACACCAAAATCACTGTCATTTTTGCCCTCAACTACGGCGGCCGCGATGAAATTCTTCGCGCCATTAAAAAACTACCAGCTACCAACTACCAACTATCAACTTTAGATGAAAAAAAGTTTAGTGAACTTTTAGATACCAATGAAATCCCAGATCCAGATCTTATTATCAGAACCGGAGGCGAAAAAAGATTATCAGGCTTCCTTCTCTGGCAGTCAGAATATTCCGAACTCTATTTTACCGACACTTTATTTCCTGATTTTGACTCGATAGAATTTAATAAAGCTTTGGAGTGGTTCGGAAAGAGAAATAGAAGATACGGGAAATAATTTGAAATTTCAAATTTAAAATTTAAAATTGATTGTGTTATACTCACCCCAATGGATCGCAAGCGTCTTACTATCACACTCAAAAAATCCATTCTTTCAGCTGTCGATGACGTCACAGACGGCACGCGAATAAGAAACCGCTCTCACGCCATCGAATATCTTATCACCCAAAGCTTAACTCCCAAAATTTCCCACGCAGTTATTCTCGCCGGCGGCCCGGGTCTTAAGATGCGTCCCTTTACATATGAAATGCCCAAAAGTCTTTTTCCGGTGGCAGGACGTCCCCTCCTTGATTACACTCTTGAACTTCTCAGGAAGCAGGATATAAGAAATGTAGTCATTGTCATTTCACACTTAGGCGAAAAAATAAGAGAATATGTAGGGAGCGGCAAAAAATACGGTTTAAGCATAGATTATGTCAAAGAAGTAAAACCCATGGGTACGGCAGGAGCGCTACGAGATGTCCAAAAACACCTTTCTGCCTCTTCATTTTTAGTTCTTCATGGCGATGTCTTGGTAGACACTGATCTAAGTGATTTGATAGCTTTTCATAAAAATCAGGAAGTTGTAGCCACTATTGCTCTCACTTCAGTAGTAGATCCCTCTATCTATGGTAGCGTCCGCCTTCATGGCGCCAAAATCGTAGATTTTATAGAAAAACCCAAGAAAGACAAACAGGTATCCCAGCTTATAAATTCAGGCGTCTATATATTCGAGCCGGAAATATTCAAATATATTCCCACCAAAGGGGTTTATTTATTAGAAGATATTTTCCCCCGTCTTGCTCGGGAGAAGAAACTAGCCGGATTTTCCTTCGAGGGTCAGTGGTTTGATATCGGCACTCCAGCTTCATACGAGCGTGCTATCAAAGAGTGGAAACCCTAAAATATCTTAAATCCAAAAAACATATCTATTAGTTGCACCACCCAGTAAGACATAAATAGTATCACGATCCCTATTATCGCGCTCGTTATCTTATTTTTGGCTCCTTCTGCTTTCTTGGGATCCCCCATGGATGTCAGAAACTCAAACCCTCCCCAAACTAGCATAAGGAAAAGAATAATTCCCGCAATCGAGAAAAGGTAGGGCATAGCAATATTTACAATATCCGCTAGGTTATTATATTGCGGCTTGTCTGGATCAGTATTTAACGGTCCTATAATTTCCCCCGGCACCCCTGAAATTTTTAGAACCTGAGCAATTTGCATAGATTTATTTTTTCTTTAATATATTTAAGTACTCATCAATTGCTTCCCTAATAATCTGACTCACAGATGTATTTCTTACTTGCGCAGTTCTCTTTAGCCATAAACATCTTTGACGATCCAGACATACCGTAATTCTATAAAAATATCTTACCATATTGTTTCTATTACTTTTGACTGGCGAATCTCTCTATCGCGAGTAACAAGTATGCTATTAGTGATTTTTGCAGTTGAGGCAATAATGCGGTCATGAATATCAAAATAAGAAGGAAGGTGATAACAGGCCGTAAGCACTTTTTTGTCAAGCGGCACTACAAATATATTTGGTAAATTTATTCTTTTTATAAATTCCGGAAAAGAGAAGGATTTTTTCCTAAGACTGATATGAAATGTCTCAAGTAACACTATAGACGATAAAAAACATATTTTCTTGGATGAAAAGATTGCATCCACAATACCTTTTGCCCGCCCACTCAGGCTTGAATTAGCAGTAAAATACCAGATAAGTGCATGCGTATCCAGACTATAACTAGACTTCATTGACTATTTTCTCCCATTGATCCGCTACCTCATCTATATCTTTTTCAGTAATATCAGAACCTTTAAAAATACCAAAGGGCAGTGTTTGTTTCTTTTTTGCCTCCTTCACAACGAGTCGGCTGACTAATTCCCCGCGGGAACCATCCTCGCTAAGTAAATCAATAAGCTTCACAATTCCCTTCGGAAGATAGAGATTGACACGGACTTTATCATCTATCATATCTTGGGAATTAAATAAATTAACCAGTTGATTTATCTCCTCTGGTAGCTTGTAATTATTATCTTGTGTGTAATTCATACACCAAATTCTAACACACTGTTTAAAAATTGTCAAGATGTAGGTATGGGCGTAGGTCCGGCGCTAAAACCAGGTATCTTTATCAAGTCCACTCCGATTATCTGCAAAATAAGTACAGAAAATATGATAAGCAGTATCCCGGAAATTGAGGATACCATAATTTCTTTTCCTTCATTTATCGCCTCCGCGTTCCCCATAGATGTCAGCACCTTAAAAGCCCCAAAGAGAAAATATAAGAAAGCTATTCCCCCCGCAATCCCCAGTCCCGCCGCCCCGAGTATTTTTTCATTAATTATTCTGACTGGATCAGTAGGTATGCACCCAATGGCTGTCCAAATACCACTTTCTCCAGGTGGATTCGGGGGAGTTTGATCGCTTGGTTTTGCTGGCGGATTTACACATTTTAGACATTTATCTAAAGTATCTGCGTCTTTACTAACTTGTTTACAAATAGCTCCAAAATCTGGAGGCGCTGTAGGAGATATTAACATCTTACATCTAATACATTCCTGACACTCATTCCCGTCTGCATCTTTTTGATCACACTTATATGTAGGTGTACCGCATAAACCTGGTTTATTATTATTGCAATAATTAGGTTCAGACATAGGAGTGGGAATTTGCGTCGGGGAAGGAATTGGCGTATTCGTAGGAGTAGGTTCGCCGTATGATAGTACGTTATAAACATTTTCACATAGAGGACTGAATGAGTAACCATAATAATTATTATGTGCATCAATAGAAACTGTATGCAGCTTAGCGGAAAGAAATTTACCCAATTGAATCGGGATGTTAAAGACTGGATTTTTATCTTCATCCATGTAATATCTTCCTCCATATTGTTCATTATCAAGTTTGACAATAAAATCTGTGATCCTGACTCTATTTCCATTCTTTTTTCCTCCTCTAATATTAGAAGCAGTTATTTTCCAAGTAGTATCAGTTGTATCACCCTTAGTATTTTCACCATGGTGCACATATACGTCACAAGAAGCAGCATCAGGTTTCGGATCTATCACATAAGTAAGTGGTTCCTCACATATAGGATACTCTGTAGAGTTCCAATCAGCCCTAATACCATCTTTATATACTCTATAATAGAGCCATATATAATGCGTGCTAGGACTGACGAGTGACTTGTAATGGTAAAACGGATCATCTGATTGGTGAAATTCTTGAGAAAGCCATCTAGAAAAATCGTCGCCTAGCGGATTAGCATAATCTTTAATAGCATATTTAAATATTGGATCACAACTGGGACAGCTAACTTTCATTATGATTTCCGCAGGTTTTGTGTTCTCATTAAATGCAAGATTATGAATAAATTGAACTAAATCATTCGAGTTAATTATTGGACTAATCGTTATCTTATCTATTCCTCCTTTATCTAAGGATGAAGGAATATGAGTTAAGCTGTCTTTTTCACCAATATATCCAGGCGGATCAACGGCCCAATCACATTTAATACCAGCAGCATGGGTTTTTTCTGGACCAAACAAAAGTAAGAAAAAAAAGAAAATAACAATTTTTTTAATCATATACTCAAATTTTTCTCATTCAAACCACGGAAGCCGAAATATATAAATCATTGTTTCAGCCAAACTTACACAATATACACCCCCGGGGTGATATACCTGCCTGCCGGCAGGCAGGGCTTCACACCTTCGGTATTTTGTAAATTTGACAATTTAGTAATCATATGGTATAAATAAAAGTAATCTACCCTGCATGCATGCATGCAGGGGCTTTTTTTTATACATCCCTCAATACATCTGTAGCAGAAATAGTAACAACTTTTATCTTTTGAGCAGCATGAAATGATACATGTATTTTCTCAAACGCCACAATCAGCGTTGGAAAATAAAATGCACCCTTATGCATGATCTTATTTTGTAAAGAGAGAATATAAAGATCTTTCTTTTTGGGAGTTTTTTGGAGTGTAAATAGCGCCTGGAGAAAATCAGCATCTCCTGTGAAAAGATAGGCCACATGAAATTTATTGAGAAACCCTAAACTGACTAGATCCGCCGTCAATTTTACATCCACTTCTTTTTCTTTCCTACTTGTTTTAGACCGATAGCCTTTAAAAAATATCACATGTTTCGTATCACGGACACTTCTATAAAAGAACGCTTCATTTTTCAGAAAAAGTTTTTCTCTCGCAGTTGGTTTTTTTGACTTTGGTGAATATGAAGTATAGAAATAGATCTCATCAAAGCTTACGTTTATGTTATCTTCAAGCTTTTCGATAAGTTTTGAAAAATGAATATATCTCTTGGGCCCGAATAGTTCATATTGCCCCCCATAAAGATTGCTTCCATCTATAAACAAAAAAGTTTTATTTTTCATATCCTCACCCAAACCACGGAAGTCTTAATATCTCCACCCCGACGAAACGTAGTAAAAACACAGAAAAGACGATTAAAAGCAGCCCAAATATTGATGAAACCACTATACTTTTCCCATTATTCAGTTTCTCGGGATCACCAGATGATGTCAGTACCATGATACTTCCGCCTATAAATGCCAGGAAAGCAAGTCCCCCGGAGATACCAAAAACTATAGAAAGAATCGATTTCACAAAAAGCTCAGGTTTGGTAGACCAGCAGCCGGCTACCGTCCAATAATTTCCTTCAATAATTGCCCCATTTGGATCATAAAGACAGGTATTACACTGATCCCAGTTTCCCGGCTTATTCCCTCCCGCGCAAAATCCGCAAAGATCGCAAGTAGGAGATCCCGTTACTGCAGCAGGCGTTGTAGGTGTCGGCGTCGCCGCAATAGCTATATTGGTAGATAGCAAAAAGCTAACGACTAAAGACAAAAGACTAACAGCTAATCTAGGCATTACTCTCAGTCTAACAAATTCCCGCACCTCAGGCAATATAATTTGATATAATTGTTAATACCCATCATGCGCAAAATTCTTCTTATTTTATTCTTAATTCTTAGTTCATTGTTCATAATCGCTTCCCGTGTGGAAGCAGATGAGCTTTCTGATATAGAAAACCAATTGAAAGACTTAAAACGCGCCCTCGAAATGTCCGTAGCCGCCACCAAACCCTTGGAAAAAGACTTAAGTAAAATGAAAAACCAATTAGCAGATATTAAGACCCGGGCAATAGTTGTGGAAAATGAAGTCGCCCAGAGGGAAAGGGAGCTAGATGAAGGAGAATCCATTCTTTCCCTTCAGCAGGAAGTTTTGGGTAGAAAAGTGAGAAGCTACTACAAAAATAGTATCCTTTATTCTACTTATATCTTAGATCTTCTCTTAGGTAAAAATCTGGACCTGTCCCTTCGTGAATTTGGCTACAAAAGAAAAGCGGTAGACAGCGATAAAGAAACTATAGTCAAAGTAGTTATGTATATTACCAATTTGGAGGAGAAAAAACGCATATTGGAAAGTGAAAAAGCAAGACTTACCAAAATAAAAGGAGAAATAGATACTCAAGCGGCCTCTCTCGAAAAAGTTGTTACAGGAGCCAAGGCTTATCAAGCCAATTTATCCTCCCAAATAGCCACACTTACCCAAAGACAGCAAAATATACTCGCTCAAAGATTGTCATCACTCCATATCTCACGCTCAGCCGCCTCAGTGGGACGCTGCGATAGTGATCTCACCAATGGCCGTGATCCTGGATTTTCTCCCCGCTTTGCCGCTTTCACCTATGGCGTACCCAATAGAGTGGGCTTAAATCAGTGGGGAGCCTACGGTAGGGCAAAAGCCGGCCAGGGATACGATCAAATCTTAAGGTCTTATTATAATTTTGACGATTTTGGCAGTTTTGATACGGGTATGCAGATAAATGTAGAGGGTCACGGTACATTTAGTCTTGAGGATTATGTCAAAAGAATCTATGAAGTTCCCGGTGATTGGCCTTCTGAAGTGCTGAAAGCACAAGCTATCGCCGCCCGCTCTTATGCTCTAGCCTATACCAATAAAGGAGCAGGCAGTATCTGTGCTACCGAAAGTTGCCAAGTCTTTAAATCAGAACCCAAGGGTGGAGCTTGGGAACAGGCAGTTAATGACACCTCCGGCAAAGCAATGGTCAAAGATGGCAATCCCATCAAAGCCTGGTACTCATCCACTCATGGCGGCTATGTTTTCTCATCAGGAAACATAGGTTGGAATGATACCCCTTGGACCAAAAATGGCACAGATACGACAGGTAGTGTGGGTAGTTTTTCAGATCTAGGCAATAATTCATACGATCGTGAATCTCCCTGGTTTTACTGCGATTGGGGATCTAGAGCCGAATACAACAAAACCGCCTGGTTAAAATCTGACGAGATTGCCGATATAATAAATGTCCTTATGTTGGTCAAAAGAGACTCAGGTACAGCCGAACATCTCTATCAAACCGACAAACCCAATCCTGCCAGTACCG
>Ga0209542_10010898_pt1 | contig 16258 bp, 12 predicted proteins | sample RifCSPhighO2_01_FD_184028 | JGI IMG/M metagenome (GOLD analysis project Ga0209542, IMG submission 184028) | Soil microbial communities from Rifle, Colorado - Rifle CSP2_plank highO2_0.1 (SPAdes) (version 2) | ecosystem: Environmental > Terrestrial > Deep subsurface > Rock core/Sediment ...
TATTTTAATTTACCCAAAGCGTAAGCGGTTGCAATTTGCATAAATTATGTTAGACTTTTGGAATGTTAAAAATAAGATTGCAGAGAATAGGCAGAAAGAACGACCCAGCGTTTCGGGTGGTTTTAACCGATTCAAAAAATAGCACCAAAAGCGGAAAGTTCCTTCAAATATTGGGAACCTATAATCCTAAAGCAGGGGAGACAAAATTTGAAAGCGAAAAAATAAAGTACTGGATTTCAAAAGGCGCAAAGCTCTCTGGCACCATGCATAATTTTATGGTGCACGAAAAGATTGTGATAGCTAAGAAAATCAACGTTTTACCAAAGAAAAAGCCAACTGTTAAAAGGAAAGAGTTGAAAGCAAAGAAATAATCGTATATAATATTATAAGGCGGTGCAGGTAGTTACCAAATAGTCACTTAAGGTCGTAACACTGCCAAAATAATTATTAAAAATATTAAATATACTCTGAAACACTATGCAAGACGCTGACAAAGTATTTCTGGAATATGTAGTAAAGGCTCTCGTGGATAATCCGAATGATGTGAAAATCGATCGTACTGTCGACGAAATGGGTGTGCTTATTTCGCTCACCGTAAATCCCGCCGATATGGGTAAGATTATTGGTAGAATGGGCAACACCGCAAAAGCTATCCGCACTCTTCTACGTATCATCGGAATGAAGAACAATGCTCGGGTGAATTTAAAAATCAACGAGCCGGAAGGAGGTATAAGGCCTGAAAGTGCTCCAGCAAGTTCAACCAAAACTGTTGACCAAGCGATGGAAGATCTCAAAGGAATCTAAACATCTAAAAACAAAAATCCCCTCAAGAAAACTCCAGAGGGGATTTTTGTTTTATTGACAAATATATTTTTGTGTGATACGATATTGATGAATAGTACACAAATCCCCAAAACGGCCAAGGAGGCCACCATGTCACATTCACCGCACCCCAATCTATCCGCGGGCATCAACGCACAAATAGAGAAGGGTAACACCGACAGTGGTTTCTTCGTGAACAGGATGGAGCCTGGCACGATGATTCACATCGTGGCCAGATCCGCGAGCTTCACGATGGTCGTGGTTAATCCCGAAGAAAACGAAGTTGCCATGACCAGCACAGTGGAGGGCATGGAAGGACCCGACCTTTGGATGGTGATGGGTTCCGGCTGGGGTGGTAGCTTGATGAAGGTGGGTTGGATCGGTCTGGATGCCCAGATGCGAATGCGCCGCCTCTCCGGTGGTCTTCTCGAGTCTGCTACCGTGAGTTCCTTCGTTGTTCTCGATGATCCAGTAGAAGCCACCCGCATCATGGAGGAAGCCGAAGCGCGACGGCCACGAGTGATGACCAAGGAAGAAGAGGAAGAGCACAACCAACGTTTCGCTACGGCGGTCGAAGAGCTACTCGTCAAGGAATTCGACGACAAGGAAGTTCGCAATCGCGCTCGCGAGATGATCGGTCACTTCGGCAACATTCCGGCCAAAGGGACCGTGGTTGGAGTTCTGTGCCAGGCGAAGAAGTATGAGAAACTCGATCTCGCCTTTGAGCTCCTCGAGCGAGATTGGGTAGACCAGTGGTACTTCCAACCCCCCCAGGTCGCGGGAGACCCTGAGTTCATGCCCTTGAACGCTCATCGTTGGGGGGCGCTCTATCGTGAACTGGGGATTCCCACCCCTAATGAAGACAAGTAGTGGGCATTAGTTCAAGCCCGTGAGAAGTTCGTGATTTAATCACTGCTCATCACGGGCTTTCTCATTTTTGAATCATTTCTTATTTATGTTATAAATACTTCATGCATTTTCACGTCATTACAATTTTTCCGGAGATTTTCGATTCATACATGAATGAGTCTATTATCGGACGCGCGCTTAAGAATAAACTGATCTCTGTGAAATTTTACAATCCTCGCGATTGTGTGAAGGGAAGTAAGAGTAATTACCGACCAGTTGATGACAAGCCCTACGGCGGAGGCGCGGGCATGGTTCTGCGGGCGGAACCTATTTTAGAAACTTTTCTAAGGGTTGAAAAAAATATAAAAAGCAAAAAAACAAAAGTCGTAATATTTTCAGCGAAGGGGAAATTTTTTAATCAAAAAATTGCTCATGATTGGGTAAAAAAATACGAAGAAATTGTTTTTATTTCTGGTCGCTATGAAGGCATCGATGAACGTGTAAAGAAAGCGCTAAAAGCTGAAGAGGTTTCCATTGGTCCATATGTGTTGACCGATGGTGACGTTGCTACTATGGTTGTGTCTTCTGCTATGGTTCGTCTCATACCCGGAGTCATTCGCCTAGAATCTTTAAAAGAGGAAACACATTGGAACTTATTATTAAAAAAAGAAAAAAATGGTTCTGTGGGGAAGAATGGTTTAGAACATCCACAGTATACTCGCCCAGAAATTTTAAAATACAAAGGGAAAAATTATAGAGTGCCAAAAGTTTTACTTTCTGGTAATCATAAAAAAATAGAAAATTGGAAACAGTCAAATTAAAAAATAAATCATTGCAGGGTTTAACATTTGACAAAAATTTATATACGAGTATACTGGAGTGACGATTGAGTAACGATGCATTCTCCTTATTAATAATTAGGCCTTAAATGGGCGTCTTTTAATTTATGCACATTACTAACGCGCGTCCGAAGAAGTATTTTTCAAGGTATAAAAAGCCCTTGATAGAGTTTCCTAATCTCATAGAGGCTCAAAACAAGTCTTTCAAATGGCTAGTAGAAAAGGGTATCGGGGAAGTTTTTAAAGAATTTTCCCCTATTTCTGATTACTCTACGAAAAAGTTTCAACTTGAATTTACGTCTTTTTCTCTTTCTGAGCCGAAATTCGATGAAAACTATTCTAAGATAAACAAGCTCTCCTATCATGGACTTTTGAAAGTGCGAGTAAAACTAACAAATAAAATTCTTGATTCCGTGAAAGAGCAGGAAATTTTTATGTCTGAATTTCCCCTGATGACTCCGCATGGAACTTTTATTATAAACGGGGTAGAGCGCGTCATTGTGCCCCAGCTCGCTAGGAGCTTTGGAGTTTTCTTTACAGAATCTGAAAGTAAAAATAAAAAATATTTTGGTGCAAAAATTATTCCAGCTCGTGGAGTTTGGGTTGAAATAGAATCAGAATCCGATGGAGCAATGTATGTAAGGATGGACAAGAAGAGAAAGTTTCCAGTGACTGCACTTTTACGCACTATGGGATTTACTAGTGACGAAATGATATTAAAAGCATTCAAAAAGAATCCCGAGGGGGAAGAAGCGATCAAAGTTTGCTTAGCAAAAGACCCCGCTAAAACATTAAATGATGCATACATAGAAATATACAAGCGACTACGAGACGGGGATATGGCCACACCAGAGAACGCAAAAGAGTTTATAAATTCTTTGTTTACAGCAGAGAGATATGACCTTTCTCCTGTTGGCCGTTTTAGATTTAATAAGCGCTTTGAACAATCAATGGAAGATGAAGAACTTGCTCGTCGCACTATTTCTAAAGAAGATTTAGTAATTGTTCTTACAAATATTATTTCTTTAAATAATACTCCCGACGCCAAGCCAGACGATATAGACCACTTGGGTCAAAGGCGGGTTAGATTTGTTGGAGAAATGCTTCAGCAGAAAGTGCGCACCGGCATGATGCAAATTAAAAGAAACATTCAGGACAGAATGTCTATTATTGATGTTGATACGGCCATGCCTATCCAGATTATAAATCAGCGTCCACTTCAAGCTCGAATCAAGGAATTTTTTACTACCAACCAGCTTTCACAATTTATGGCGCAGGAAAACGTGCTTTATGAAATAGAGCATTTACGCACTCTCTCCGCGCTTGGACCTGGTGGACTCACTCGTGAGCGTGCCGGACTTGAGGTTCGCGATGTGCATCCTTCCCACTACGGAAGAGTCTGTCCGATTCATACTCCGGAGGGCCCCAACATTGGACTTATCTTACATCTTTCTACTTATGCGAAAATCAATGAATTCGGAATTATTGAAACTCCTTATATTAAAGTAAAAAACGGAAAAATTACCGGAGAGATTTCTTACTTAAACGCGCTTGAGGAAGAAAAATATAATATCGCACATGCTGGTATTCCTTATGATGAAGATGGAAAAATAACAAAAGAAAGAGTGGCAGTTAGAATAAAAAATCAACCAGGGATAATTTCTAAAAATGAAATTGATTTTATAGATGTTGCCACTAACCAAGCTTTCTCCATAGCAACTTCTTTAATTCCATTTTTAGAACACAACGATGCCAACCGTGCCCTAATGGGAAGCAATATGCAGAAACAAGCTGTGCCTTGTGTTTTACCCGAAGCTCCGCTAGTTGCTACTGGGATGGAAGAATTAGCTTCCAGGGATTCAGGAAGACTTGTTATTGCCACAGAGGACGGCGTGGTATCTTATTTGGATGCGAAAAAAATAGTAGTAAAAGGTACCAAGTCTTCTACTGAAAAAACTTACACCCTTGTTAATTTCTTAAGAAACAACAATTTCTCTGCTTTTCATCAGCGTCCAACAGTAAACATTGGAGATAAAGTTAAAAAGGGAACTGTTTTAGCTGACACCTCGAGCACCGTGGATGGACAGATTTCTATTGGACAGAATATTTTCGTTGCTTTCTTGTCTTGGTCTGGGTCAAATTATGAAGACGCAATTATCGTCTCTGAGCGTCTTGTGAAAAAAAGTAAATTCACTTCTATCTACATAGAAGAATTTGTTTGTGTAGTTCGTGATACTAAGCTTGGACCCGAAATTACCACTCGAGACATACCCAACGTCGGGGAACTTAAGTTAAAAGATTTAGATGAAGATGGAGTTGTGCGTATCGGAGCAGAAGTCAGGGAAAATGACATTTTGGTTGGTAAGATTACACCAAAGGGTGAAACTGAATTAACCCCAGAAGAACGATTACTCCGATCAATCTTTGCTGAAAAAGCACGTGATGTGAAAGATACAAGTTTACGCATGGAACACGGGAAATCCGGTCGCATCATAGGTATAAAAATTTTCTCCCGCGACTTAGGGCACATGCTTGAAGCGGGCATCATTAAAAAAATTGTGATTGAAGTTGCGCAGATTAGAAATATTTCTGTTGGAGACAAACTCTCGGGCCGTCACGGAAACAAAGGAGTTATTTCAACAATTCTCCCAGAAGAAGACATGCCCTACACGGCAGATGGTACCCCGGTTGATATTATTCTTTCCCCTCTTGGAGTTCCTTCTCGTATGAATTTGGGGCAAATTTTAGAAATGCACCTAGGTATGGCTGCCAACACACTGGGATATCAGGCCATCGTTCCTCCGTTTTTGGGTGCAACGCATGAAGAAATACGAGGCGAGTTAGTGGAAGCTGGATTTCCAGAAAGTGGAAAGTTAAAACTTTTCGACGGACGCACAGGAGAGGTTTTCCAGCAAGATGTGGCAGTTGGATATATGTACATGTTGAAACTCCATCACATGGTAGAAGACAAAATCCACATGCGTTCTATCGGACCATATTCGCTCATCACCCAGCAACCTTTAGGCGGAAAAGCTCAAGGTGGTGGGCAGAGATTCGGAGAAATGGAAGTCTGGGCTCTCGAGGGGTACGGAGCAGCTTATACGTTGCGCGAAATGCTTACAATTAAATCTGATGACATATTGGGTCGTTCACAGACATTTGATTCTATTATCAAAAACGAAAAAATTAAATCGCCGAATTCTCCAGCTTCATTTAACGTGATGCTTAACTATCTACGAGGACTTGCGCTTGATGTTAATTTAAAAAACTAGAACTATGAAAACTCTTAACACAACTGAATTTAATTCCATTGAGCTAAAGCTTGCTTCTCCCGAGCAAATAAAAGAATGGTCTTATGGGGAAGTGACAAAGCCAGAAACAATAAATTATCGCACAGGCAGAAGCGAGCGCGGGGGCCTTTTTGATGAGAAAATATTTGGACCCGAAAAAGATTATGAATGTTATTGTGGAAAATATCGCCGAATTCGTTACAAGGATATTATTTGTGAAAAATGCGGAGTAGAAGTTACTCGTTCTATTGTCAGAAGAGAGCGAATGGGACACATCGAGCTTTCAACCCCCGTTGCCCATATTTGGTTTTTACGTGGAGTGCCGTCTAGGATGAGCATTCTTCTTAATATTTCTGTTTCTGACTTGGAAAAAGTAATCTATTTTGCCGGGTATATTATTACCAAAGTTCATGAAAAAGAAAAAGAGACAATTATTGCCAACCTTGATAAGGAATACAAAGCCAAGCTGAAAAATTCAGCCGATGAAGACACTCGCGAAAAATTAAAAAATTTACTTTCTAGTACCAAAAAGGAAATTGGAGAAATTTATGAAGGCAAAGTTTTAAATGAAATTTCTTTTCACCACTATTCTTTGAAGTACAGTGTTTGCTTTGAAGCCAATATCGGAGCTGAAGCGATATACTCTATTTTTAAAAATCTAGATTTAAATAAACTTAAAAATCATACAGAGGTGATGATAGAAAAGGCGAGTACAGCTGAAAAAGTGAAATTACAAAAAAGACTTTCTCTTATTCGGGCCATGAACTATGCATCAATTAAACCCGAATGGATGTTTTTGACCGCCATCCCTGTTATCCCACCAGTCCTTCGTCCAATGGTGGCGTTGGATGGAGGAAGACATGCTACCTCGGACTTAAACGACCTTTATCGTCGGGTGATAAATAGAAACAATCGCTTGAAAAAGTTGAAAGAAATTAATGCGCCAGACGTTATTTTGCGAAACGAGAAAAGAATTATTCAGGAAGCAGTAGATGCCCTAATTGATAATTCCATCGCCAAGCAAAACGATTCTGCTGCAATGAGCCAGTCTCAAAAACGCCCACTTAAATCTCTTTCTGATAATTTAAAATCTAAACAAGGACTTTTCCGTCAGAATTTACTCGGAAAACGCGTGGACTATTCTGGACGTTCGGTTATTGTGGTGGGTCCCCAACTTAAGCTTAACCAGTGTGGACTTCCAAAACATATGGCTCTTGAACTTTTTCGGCCGTTTGTCATTTCTAAAATCCTACAAGCTGAGCTGGCTTTCAATATTCGTGGAGCTAATAAACTTGTAGAAGAAAGAACACCAGAAGTCTGGGCTATGCTCGAAGAGGTGATTCGAGGGAAATACGTTCTTCTTAATCGTGCTCCAACCCTGCACCGTCTGGGTATTCAGGCGTTTAATCCAATTCTTATTGAAGGAAATGCAATTCAAGTTCATCCCCTCGTTTGTCAGGCCTTCAATGCTGACTTTGATGGAGACCAAATGGCTGTTTATGTTCCCTTGTCAGAGGAAGCACAGTGGGAAGCCAAGGAGTTAATGGCTGCAAATAAAAACTTACTTAAGCCTCAAAATGGTGACCCCATCGTGCATCCTAGTAAGGATATGGTGCTTGGTAGCTTTTGGATGACGAAAGCAGTTGATGGAGAGCTCGGGGAAGGTAAATATTTTTCAAGTCCCAATACTGCTATCACTGCTTACGAATATGGAATTATTTCTCTTCGCGCGAAAATAAAAGTCTTGGCAACAGATTCATTAAAATATAGAAAATTTAGTGGAGAAATTTTTGATACTTCTGTGGGGAAACTTTTTTTCAATAGCATACTTCCCTCTGATTTTTCTTATATAAGTGACGAGATGAATCAAAAAAGGTTATCAGCGCTTGTTGATGAACTCATTATGCACTATGGAGTGGACGATACTCCCACAATTTTAGACAAAATTAAAGATTTCGGCTTTAAGTATTCAACAATCTCTGGTACAACTTGGGGATTTGACAATGTGCAAGTTCCTAAAGAAAAATCAAAGATTGTAGATGATGGTAGAAAATTAGAAGAAAAGGTTATCTCTCAATGGAACGAAGGGCTTCTTTCCGAAGAAGAAAGATATCAGAAAATTATTGAAATTTGGACCCACGTTAAGAAAGAATTAGAAAAAGTTCTTCCAGACACACTGGATAAAAATGGTTCTACCTATGATTTGTTTACCTCTGGTGCCAGAGGCACAATGACTTCATTGATTCAAATGACTGGCATGAAGGGTCTTATTCAAAACAACCAAGGCAAGACACTGGAATTTCCCATTATTTCTTGTTACGACGAAGGATTTTCTCCAATTGAATACTTCATTTCTACTCACGGTGCTCGTAAGGGTGCGTCCGATACCGCGCTCAATACTGCCAAGGCTGGATATCTAACTCGTAGATTGGTTGATGTTGCTCAGGATGTGGTTATTACAGAAGAAGATTGTGGTACCAAGGAAGGTAAGTTGGTTAGACGTGAAAACATTTCTGGAATTGAAATTCCTCTTGCAAAAAATATTCATGGGCGTGTCTTGTCGGCTGACCTTAAAGATGGAAGTGGAAAAGTTGTTTACAAAAAGGGATTCTTAATTACTAAAGAGGATGCTCACAAGATTGAAGGAGAAGGCTTCGAGGAGGTGCCAGTTCGTTCTCCGCTTACATGTAAAACAGTTCATGGTCTTTGTCAGATGTGTTACGGAATGGACTTGGGGAGAAATCACCTCGTTGAGCAGGGGGAAGCAGTTGGAATTATTGCGGCCCAGGCCATAGGTGAGCCGGGCACACAGCTTACACTTCGAACATTCCATGCTGGGGGTGTGGCGGGCACTGACATTACTACAGGGTTGCCACGTATTGAAGAAATATTCGAAAGAAGAATTCCTAAAAACGCTGCAATTGTTTCAGAAACCAACGGAGAGGTGTTTGAGATAAAAGACAAAGACGAAAAAGAAAAAATAATAAAAGTTCTCTCTGATGATAAAGATAGTAAAAAAAAGGAAGTTGAATACATTGTACCGTTACGTAGAATGCCAATAGTTAAAGTGGGGGACCAAGTTAAGGCAGGGGAACTTTTAACTGATGGGTCAGCGGACATAACTCAAATATTTAAATTTGGTAGCAAAGAAATGGTTGAAGAATATATAATTCGAGAAATAAACAAAGTTTATGAACTTCAAAGTGCTTCAATTTCGAGAAAACACACGGAAATAATTATCCGCCAGATGTTTTCTCGCAGAAAAATAAAAGACTCAGGGGAAACTGTTTTCTCTGTCGGGGATATCGTTGAAAATACTGCATTTATTGAAGAAAACGAGAGAGTTGCAAAAAAGAATGAAAAAGAAGCTAAGGCAGAAATTATTGCTCTTGGTATTACCGAAGTATCTCTTCGTACTAAAAGCTGGCTATCGGCCGCTTCGTTTCAAAACACCAATCGTGTTTTGATTGAAAATGCGATAAAGGGTGGAGTTGATTCTCTTCGAGGACTTAAAGAAAATGTTATAATTGGTAGATTGATTCCAGCTGGAACAGGATTTTCCGCTCAAGGCGGATCTGTCTCTGGCGAAAAAAAGAATTTTCCCTCTGCAAAAGAGGAGTAGTAATAAAATTATGAACTCTCCAGTGCAAAAAATAAAGGAGAGACTTTCAATCGAAGAAGTAGTCTCTTCCTATATCAAACTAGAACGAGCGGGCAATAACCTCAAGGCCAAATGCCCGTTTCATGACGAAAAAACTCCGTCCTTTTTTGTTTCTCCCGACCGTGGGAGTTATTACTGTTTTGGTTGCTCTGCTAAGGGTGATATTTTTACTTTTGTGGAAGAGTTTGAAGGACTTGATTTTAAAGGTGCCCTTAAACTTCTAGCAGGGAGAGCAGGAGTTCCCCTCGAGAATTATAATCCCAAAGAAGAGTCCGAAAAGGATCGACTATACCTTGCCATGGAAGAATCTGCCTTGTATTTCTTGAATAATCTATGGGAAAACAAAGAAGTTATCGGTTATTTAAAATCTCGGGGCTTAGAAGAAAAAAGCATGAAAGATTTCAGAATAGGATATGCAAATCCCGATTGGAGATTACTTTATTCATATCTGCAGAAAAAGGGGTTTAGTGATATGGAAATAGAGAAAGCAGGACTGACGAAAAGAGTCGAAAAAAGCCTGCCTGCCGGTAGGCAGGGCTTTTATGATAGATTCCGTGGAAGAATAATGTTTCCAATTTCTGACTCAAGTGGCCGTGTTATCGCTTTTTCGGGTAGAATTTTCCCGGATGACGAAAAGTCTGCAAAATATTTAAACAGCCCCGAAACACCTCTTTTCAGTAAATCGTATGTTCTTTATGGACTAGACAAAGCAAAAGAATCAATTCGTAAAAATAATTTTTCTATTCTAGTTGAAGGTCAAATGGATTTAATATTATCACACCAGGCTGGATGGAGAAATACAGTGGCTTCTTCGGGAACCGCTCTTTCGGACTCTACGGTTTCGAAGGAAAATGTTGTTTCAAATTTGGGATTAATTCGCCGTTTGTCAAACAACATCGTGCTGGCGTTTGATGCTGATAGTGCGGGGTTAAATGCCCTAGACAGAGCAGGGAGAATAGCTTTGTCTTTAGGTATGGATGTAAAAATTGCTTCTATTCCAGAAGGAATAGACCCCGCAGATTTAATTTCCCAAAAGGGTCCCGACGCCTGGCGTGAAGCTGTAAAAAATTCTAAACACATCATAGAGTTTCTTTTAGATGAGGTTTTGAAAAATTCCAAGGATGAGCGTAGGGCTGGAAGAGAAATAAAGGAAAAAATCTTGCCTTTTGTAAATGCACTTTTAAGTTCGATTGAAAAAATGCATTTTTTAAAAAAAATAAGTGAAGTATCTGGTATTCCTCAAAGTGCGCTACAAGATGACCTTAAACAAATTGAGCAAGAATTCAAGTCTGAAAAAAAAGAGATAGGAGAAAAAATAGAGATCGAGAATATAACATATAGAAAGGATTACATTTTACGCAAGTTGTTGGGAATTATTTTTTGGCAGAAAACACTTCCGGAAGCTATGTTTGATGTAGAAAAAATATTGAAAGAAATTGCGAGGACTTTAAATATCGAACCAGACGAAGTATTAGAAAAAGCAAAAGATGGTGCGGAGGATTTGATTTTTGAAGCGGAAGTTTTTTATGGCGGGGGAGTAGATTTTAAGAAAGATGTAGATGAATTACTGGTGAATCTAAAAGAAGAATATTTAAAAGAAGAACTTGGACGCAAAATGCGGGAACTTCACGTAGCCGAAGAAGCTAAAGACACTGTTCGCTCTTCTTTGATTTTAAAAGAGTGTCAAGAGATTAATAATAAGATACAAAATATTAAAAGTGGTCATTTTAAGTAGTAAATTATGAAATTCTTATGAAGAAAAAAACAAAAAAAATAAAGAAAAAAGTCAAAAAATCAAAGAAAACAAAAAGAAAGATTTTAAAGAAAAAAGTTGTAAAGAAAAAAATTGTAAAAGCCAAGAAACCAACGGCAGGAGAAAGAAAAATAGAAGAGTTGGCGCGCACTTCGGACGAACTAATAGAAAAGGGGCGCAAAAGAGGGTTTATCACTTATGATGAGATACTAAAAACTTTTCCTGATATTGAAAACAATATCTTATTTTTAGACGAACTCTATGAGAAGTTTGGAGTTGCGGGGATTGATGTGTTGGAGGGAGGAAATTTACTCAACCTTGATAATGATATTACTGATAAAGATTTGAACAAATCCTCCATTCATGACTCTATTCAAATGTATCTAAAGGAAATAGGGCAATATCCGCTCATCCATGCAAGCGAAGAAAAAGAACTTGCTAGACGCATAGAACGCAACGACCTAGAAGCTAAAAATCTACTTGCCCGCGCCAATCTACGCTTGGTGGTTTCCATTGCCAAGAAATACGTAGGTCGAAGCGCCAACCTTACTCTACTCGACTTGATTCAGGAAGGAAATTTGGGATTATTTAAAGCGGTTGAAAAATTTGATTGGACAAAGGGATACAAGTTTTCTACTTATGCCACTTGGTGGATTCGTCAATCTATTACTCGTGCTCTAGCTGACCAGTCCAGAACCATTCGTATACCGGTGCACATGGTTGAAACAATTTCTAAATACAAGCAAGTGCACCGAAGGCTTAGCCAGGACTTGGGCAGGGAACCGCTAGCCGAAGAAATTGCCACCGAAATGAACATTCCCATTGAAAAAATTCATGTGATTGAAAACATTTCTCAAGAAACAATTTCTCTTGAACAGCCCGTTGGAGACGATGACGATAAATCAACACTCGAAAACTTTATTCCGGATGATAAAATTCTGCGTCCCGACCAAGAGTCCTCCCGTAGAATTCTCTCCGACCAAATTCGCGGAGTTCTAAACGAACTCAACCCCAAAGAACGCAAGATACTGGAAATGCGCTATGGATTAATTGATGGCATCCAGCATACCCTAGAGAGGGTGGGTGAAGAATTCGGTGTAACTCGAGAAAGAATACGACAAATAGAAGCCAAAGTTCACGAAAAACTTCGCCAGCATGATAAAATATACCGTTTGAAAAATTATTTCGACTAGACTTCCGCAAGGTTTGCTATTGCTTAGTTTATTTACACATATGGTATACTTAAGGAGTTAAACATAACCTCGCTTGATCGTCGTTTTGGTGGGGGAGTCTTTTATAAGTTAAATTTTGAATAATTTATTATGTGTCATGGTAAAACAGGTTGTTGCGATGGAGGTAGGTGCACCACCAGTTGGATTTTTAAAATACTTCTAATAATTGGAGGTATAAACTGGGGTTTGATAGGATTGGGCATGCTTTTGGGGTCGTCAGACTGGAATGTAATCAGGATGATCCTGGGCGGAATTCCCACTCTCGAGGCAATAGTTTACATACTTGTAGGTATTGGAGCTGTTGTAGGAATCTTTGGTTGCAGGTGTAAAAAATGTGCAAGTCATACTTGTGCGGTAGACCCAAAAATGGACAACAAAATGGAAGGCAGTATGTAGTTTTTTCTATTTGCCTACCACAAAAGCCCTTTTTCAGGAAAGGGTTTTTTGTTTACTTTTGAGCTAAAAAATGATAATGTGTACAATACATACAGTATGGCTTTGATTTCGAGCATAATATTTTATATCATTATTTTTCTTATTGTTTACGTGCAAGTCTTTTTTTTGGTTACTTTTTTTGAAAACAGAAAAAAAATAATTACCAGAAAAGGAACACTTAAACTGAACAATTATCCCAGAGTAACTGTCATCGTGCCCGGCTATAATGAAGAAAAGACAATTTATAAAACCGTGCAATCCTTGCTTTCCCTAAATTACCCAAAAGATAAAATTAATATCATCCTGGTTGATGATGGTTCGACTGATGGAACTCTCCAGATTATGGAGGGATTTACGACATACTCAAACATAAAAGTTTTTCATAAAGAAAATGGGGGTAAACACACAGCCCTAAACTTGGGGCTTCTACAGACAACCACGGACTTCGTGGGTTGTCTTGATGCTGATTCTTTCGTTCATAAAGAAGCGCTTGTTCGCATTATGAGTTATTTCGAGCAAGACCCAAGCACTATGGCGGTGACTCCTTCTCTTGTTGTTCATAATTCAAAGAATATTATTCAACATGCTCAGAAAATAGAATACCATATGTCTGTTTATTTTAAAAAAATGCTTGGGTTTCTGGGGGGAATTCACGTGACTCCTGGGCCACTTACTATTTTTAGGAAAAAGGTGTTTAACGATCTTGGCCACTACCACCAAGCTCACAACACAGAAGACATGGAGATTGCATATCGAATGCAGAAAAATCATTATAAAATAGAACATTGTAATGATGCTTATGTTTACACAAACACACCCCTCACAGTAAAAAAGCTCTATAAACAAAGGCTACGATGGATTTATGGTTTTATAAATAATTCCATTGATTACAAGAACATTTTATTAAAAAGACAGTATGGAAATTTTTCTTTCTTCACAATACCTTCTGGAATTATTTCTATTTTTGCTGCCAGTTTTCTTTTCGGAAAAGTCGTTTATAATTTAGGAGATTTTTTGTATTCAAAAATTATACAATTTCATACAGTTGGTTTTAATTTTTTGAACCCATTTAATAATTTTGATTTGTTCTTTTTAAATACGCAATCCTTTATTTTTCTTATCATTATGATATACATCTTAGTCATTTTTTCAACGGTGATAGGAAGAAATCTAGCAGAGGGGACATGGGGCGTGTCTTTTCATGTCGTTTATTTCTTTTCGATTTTTAGTATTATTGCTCCCTTTTGGCTGATGAGGGCAATTTATAATACAGCCATATCGAAAAAACCATCTTGGAGATAAAATATGAACCCAAATCTGATTGATTGGAAAAAGTATCTGATAGTATTCCTGATTACCGTTGGACTTTTTCTTTCTGCCAGCTATTTGAGCAATTATTTCGGCAACAGGAAAATTGATCAACTAAAGTCCATTCAAGACCAAGTAGCCATCGATATTCTTTCTTCGGAAACGCAATTTTCTTTACTCTCTGAACTTTCTTGTAAGAACATTTCTGATTCCTTTTTATCCGGAGAGCTAAATGAGCTGGGACGCAAGCTAGAGTGGGGGCAAAAGAACTTAGGTGACACTGAAGAAGTTTCTTATTTAAGGAAATATTATTCACTTCTTCAAATTAAAGACTATCTCTTAATGAAGAGAATCTCTGTGCGTTGCGGAGTGAAGTCAGCATTTATTCTTTATTTTTATACAACAGCTGAAAATTGCAGTCAGTGTGAGCGGGAGGGCTTGGTTCTTACCGCCTTGCGGGATAAATATCCAGAACTTCGTGTTTACTCTTTTGATTTCAGCACAGACCTGTCGGCCGTAAGGTCAATGTTGGATATCTTTAAAATAGAAGACACTAAGTTACCAGCGCTCGTTATAGATGATAACGTATTGACCGGTTTTCAATCCGTAGAAGAGCTTGAGTCGCGTATAAAAGAATCTTTCAAACTTCAAGAAACAAAGCCGGAGACCCAATCGGAAACAAAGCCTGGTGATAAAAAGCAATAGAAAACACAATATCAAGAACACCTAAAAAAAGCAGAGTTCTTAGATAGAGCTAGAAGCGGTAAACTTCGGACGTTTCCAGTGTATTAGGATAATTAATCCAATCACAACAAAAATTGTCATAGTAGCCATGGCAATACGATAAGTAATACTCTCGATTCCTGCATACCAAATAATACCTCCCCAGGTCAATGGTCCGACTAGTGTAGCAAAGCGCTCTGCAATTGTGTAAAAAGAGAAACCATAACCCATATCTTCCTTAGGAAGGACCATGCTGAGATAAGACCTGGTGACCGTCCACATTGAACCCAGAAGTAAACCAGTTATTGGAGTAAGAATAGCAATAGTTTTAAAATTAGGAGCTATGGCAACCAAAGGCAGAAGAATAATCCACCAAACTAAAATTAATTTCATCGTTTTGAGAGCACCAATTCTGTCCCCAATCCAACCACTAATAACAGCGCCTATAGCAGACATTCCCAATACGGCTGCGAGCAAAATAGATTTAGTTGCATCAGGTATATAAAAAACTCGTTCTAAGTATATTGAGTAGTTATTGCTGACGGTAATTAACGCATCGTTAAAAAAGAAAAAAGCTACGAGCATTGGGGTGGCTGCTGATACTGCAAAAAATGCCATCATTCGCTTAATAGACATTTTTGTTTCCAAGATAATACTTGGAGTTACGATGGAGTCATATACCTTTTTGGGTTCTCTGTAGAATATCATCATTGGGAGTGCTAGAATAAAAAATGCAAATACTGCGAGCAATAAAGGCGCTGTTCGAGAGCTTGCGAGTGGCATAGTTAACGCAATCCCTGCAACAAATCCAAGTGAGCTGGCAAAATTACCAATTCCCGAAGCGCGAGACCTGTGAGCTTCATCTGCAATATCTTCCAGCATCGGATTAAAGAATACAAATGCAAGTTGGTAAAAATATTGGCCTATCAAAAAAAGCAAAGCCACTAGTAAAACATGACTATCCATACTAGCCAACATGGCAGCAAAACCATACCCGACAAATGTTCCTATGGTGGCAACATTCAAAAATAGCTTACGACCTCCTTTTTTATCAGTACGAGTTGCTAGTAGAGGCGCTGTGACCAATAGTATTACAGAAGTAATTGCAAAAATTGCATTGTACCAAAAATCGGAAAGTCCAGCATCTACCACAATCCATACTGCAAAATACAAAACAAAATTTACATAGATTATAGAGTTAGCAAAATCATACAGAGACCAAAGAAAAAGTTTCCTTTTATCCATGGCCTAAATATAACAAAGCCTGGTGATAAAAAGCAATAGAAAATAATAGAAACCTATAATTCTGGAGTGTCTTTACGACTTCACTCGAACTTACTTTATCA
>Ga0209542_10010899_pt1 | contig 16256 bp, 19 predicted proteins | sample RifCSPhighO2_01_FD_184028 | JGI IMG/M metagenome (GOLD analysis project Ga0209542, IMG submission 184028) | Soil microbial communities from Rifle, Colorado - Rifle CSP2_plank highO2_0.1 (SPAdes) (version 2) | ecosystem: Environmental > Terrestrial > Deep subsurface > Rock core/Sediment ...
ATTTTCAGGCCTGCCCATAGGCCCGCCTGAAAATTATAGCACATTTATAGCTTAAATGTGCGATTTGCAGTAGAAAAGTTATTTAGGGACAGGTCTATTGATCGGCTTCTTTCGTTGAATCAAATTCATACCATTTGATAAGGTAGCCGCCGGTACGGAATCTGATGACAAGCCGGTATTCCATGAAAAATCCTCATAGCTTTGGGCCGATCAAATTGTATCACACCTTACTTGCTAAACGCAAATAATTTTAGTATGACTCATAATATTTCTCTGAAATAAAAAAGCCCAAAGATTGACCTATAAATTCTTAATTAGTTCTTCTTTTATTTTAATCCTCAATTCGGGTGGATGGACCATTCTTTTATCGACCAAAGTGAAGTTTACCTTTTGTGTTTCTGGAGTATCGCTTTGGAATTCTGCGCCTGAAAAATATATAGGTCTTCGGTATCTTGGCACAAAGTGCCAGTGGAGGTGTCCCTTGTGGACATGTTCTTCGTTGCCTAATTGGGCTTGGTTTATTTTATCGGGATTAAAGGATTTTGTTACAGCTTTTCGCCAGATGCAGTAAATCTTGTGTTTTTCTAAAACTTCTTTATTGGTTAGTTCTATTTCATCTGTTTTATGCTCTTTCAGCATTAATAGACACCTGCCCAAAAATCCTTGCTGATGGTTTAACATAAGAAACCAGCCCTTGAATTCTTTGATAATATCGTTCTGGTTTTTTTGAAAAGAATTAAAACAACCACAAGGGCATAATTCTGCGAATAAATTTTTTCGGTTTTCCATATTTTTCAATTCTACCTTTTTCTAAACAAATGTAAAGAAAAAGATTGTACAGTACCTTGAATTACGAAATGCCCCATGAAAATGTGTTTTCAGGTCTTTTCTCCAAATTTTAACTGCAAATGCGCAATAATTCCAAAACGTAGCTTGCTACGTTTTGGAATTCTATCACATTTTCGTTTTAAAATTTGGAGAAAATCCCAAGAAAGCATTTCGTAATTCAAGGTACAATACTCCTTACTTGCTAAATGCAATTAATTTTAGTATGATTCATAAATTCTAAATCGTACATCGTAAATCAAATCTCATGCCAAAGCAAGTCATTATTTTATTTGGTCCGCCGGGGGCGGGCAAGGGAACGCAATCCGAGCTTCTGTCTGAAAAGATGGGGCTGTATTTGTTTGAAACGAGCAAAATGTTAGAGCGAGAATTTAAAACCGTTGAAAATATGGCCGCCGATGCCAAAGAACGTTTTGTAGAAATAGAAGGCAAGAAATACGACGTGCTGGAAGAAAAAGAAATCTGGAAAAAGGGTGAGCTTTGCAGTCCGCCATGGGTAACGTATCTTACCATGCAAGAATTAAAACGCCTGCACGATGATGGCGATAATATTATTTTGTCCGGCTCCCCAAGAACGGTGTATGAAGCCGAGCGCGAAATGCCTCTGATGGCAGAATTGTATGGCAAAGAAAATATCAAAATAGCGCTGATTGAAATTTCGGCCGAGGTTACCGTTTTCAGAAACACCCACCGCAAAATCTGCGAACTGATGCGCCACTCCATTTTATTTAACGATGAAACCAAGCGCCTAACAATTTGCCCGCTGGACGGTTCGGCCTTGGTAAAAAGAAAAGACTTAGACGACCCAGAAACCATCAAGGTGCGGCTTGAGCAATACAAAGAAAGAACTTTACCTTTATTTGATTATTTTAAAAATAATGATTTCAACGTCAATAAAATAAACGGAGAGGGGAGCGTGGCGGATGCGCACGCAAAGATTTTAAAAATACTTGAATTATGAGTATCGTTAAAACCAGAGAAGAAATTGAAATAATGGCCGAAGGCGGCAAAATTTTGGCAACGGTATTAAGTAAGATAGCAAGCATGGTAAAGCCGGGAATTTGCACCATAGAATTGGACAGGGCCGCAGAGCAGCTTATTTCACAACACGGGGCAACGCCCGCATTTAAAGGGTACGAAAAATTTCCTTATTCTTTGTGCGCCTCAGTCAATGATACTATTGTGCACGGATTCCCTTCAGATAAACCGCTAAAAGAGGGCGATATTGTTAGTTTGGATTTGGGGGTTTTGCATAAAGGGTATAATACCGATATGGCCATGACCGTTCCTGTGGGCGAAGTTTCGTTTGAGGCAAAACGCCTCATTGAGGTTACAAAAAAAGCATTGCGTCTTGGCATAAAAAAAGCAAGGGCAGAAATTACCACGGGAGATCTTGGCAACGCCGTCCAAAGGCATATTGAGTCTCAAGGATATGGCGTAGTGAGGAATTTATGCGGGCATGGCATAGGAAAAGAATTGCACGAAGAGCCTTATGTGCCTAATTTTGGCAAGCGCCACAACGGCGTTACTCTAAAAGAGGGGATGGTTATTTGCATAGAGCCCATGGTGACCATGGGAGATTACCACTTAAAAAAAACTGATGACGGTTTTGGGTTTGCCACCAAAGACGGTTCGTTGGCTGCCCATTTTGAGCACACCGTGGCCATTACTAATGATGGGGCAAGAATATTAACATTAATGTAAATATATTATCCTTGAATTACGAAATGGTTTCTTTGGATTTTTTTCAATTTTTGAGATAGAAATTTGATAGAATTTTTAGGCGTAGCCAACGGCTACGCATAAAAATTATAGCAAGTTTGTAGCCAAAAATTGGGAAAAAGACAAGAAATATTGTTTTTATTGTCCATTTCGTAATTCAAGGATTATATAAAAGAATCATTTGTGTGCTTTGCGCGTTGCAATGGCGCGCAGAAGTTCTTTTTACGGAGGGCCTCTGAAGTTGGACTATTTTGAATTGAATCGCCGCGTAGTTACGTGGGCGAGCCGTAGTCGCTCTACCAGAGCCGTTACAGTGGTTTTGGTTGTGTGCGCGGCTCTTGTCTTTCTGTGGTTGGCGCGATAACCCTGCGTCAAATGAGTGCCCCCGGCGGTGTATCAAGCCGGGGCATTTTTTATTGCGTAAAGTGTGGTATAATAGACTTGTCCCTTAATAACATTTTACTGCAAATGCAACCTTTCAGCGGTAAACTTGCTATAATTTTTCAGCTTAGCTAAAGCTAAACTTCAAAATTCTATCAAGTTTACCACTCTGAAACCTTGTATTTTCGTTACAAATATTATTAAGGGACAAGTTCTAATCAAGTCATGAAACCACTAATCGTTGCTAACTGGAAACTTAACCCCTCAAGTCAAAAAGAAGTCAAACATCTTTTTGGCGCCATAAAAAAGAACGCCAAAAATAAAAATGTGGAAGTGGTGATTTGCCCGCCGTTTGTGTATTTGCCCATGCTTAGGGGTATGGTTCTTGGCGCCCAGAATGTGTTTTGGGAAGACAAAGGAGCTTTTACCGGCGAGGTGTCAGTCCCCATGCTCAAGGATTTAAAAATTGCCTATGTGATTTTGGGGCATTCAGAGCGCCGGCAATATTTCCATGAAACCGATGAACTGGTTAATAAAAAAATAAAAAAAGCGCTGGCGGCCGGCCTCGTCCCGATTTTTTGCATCGGCGAAACGGCAGAAGAAAACCAGGCCGGCCAAAAGTCGCAGGTGTTAGAACGCCAAATTACCGAGGGCCTCAAAGGCATTTCAAAAGAAAAAGCAAAAAACGTGGCAATAGCTTACGAGCCCGTGTGGGCCATTGGCACAGGAAAAAATTGCTCGGCCAACGAAACGATGAGCGCGGCGCTCTTGATAAGAAAAATTATTGCCGGGATCTATGGCAGGGAATTAGCGGACAATATAAAAATTCTTTACGGCGGCAGTGTCAACAGCGCCAACGCATCGATGTATATAAAAGAATCAGGGGTGAATGGATTTTTAGTTGGGGGCAGCTCTCTTATTGCAGACGAATTTATCGGCATTATCAAGCAGGCAGTTGACAATAAATAATTATTGTATTATGATTAAATTGTCTTAGCAAGATGAGTGATTGCTCTTTTGTGATTTATCATAAGGGGGGAGGAAAGTCCGAACACCAACGACCCTTCAAAGGGAGTTAAAAATATAGAGGGTAATACCCTTCGGTGGCAACACAGAGGTGCGAACAGTGACGCGCAAGTTTGAAAAGATTTGCGTTTCCTTCGGGAAAAATCCCGCAGTAATGCGGGGGTGAAACGGCTAAATCCTTATTGGGTGCAAGAACAAACCCTTTGGCAAGCTCAGGGTAAAGCATGAAAAATTCAATCATGAATTTAAAACTTGCAAAAGGAGCAAAGTAGTTCGCAAGAGCTTTGCAGTAATGCATAGCCCAGATAGATAATCACACCGCCGTTTCGGCGGAACAGAATTCGGCTTATAGTCTTGCTAAGACATCAAAAAACCGGCATACGCCGGTTTTTTGATGTCTTACGAAAGGATTAAGAAAAACATTTGATAATTTTATTAATAATATGTCAATCATTGTAAGCTGGCGATAAAAATACTAAAATGAAGATGTTAAGGTACCTTGAATTACGAAATGGTTTCTTTGGATTTTTCTCAATTTTTGAGATAGAAATTTGATAGAATTCCAAAACGTAGCAAGCTACGTTTTGGAATTATTGCGAATTTGTAGCCAAAAATTGGGAAAAAGACAAGAAATATTGCTCTTTATTGTCCATTTCGTAATTCAAGGTAAGAAAATATTTTGTAATTTAAGGTAATTACCATCGCCAAATGATACTACGGCAAGCAGAACAAAAAGACAAAAAAGAAATTTTGGAATTTGCAAATGATCTCTATATAAACATCCCGCACTTTATTTGGAATAAAGAGGATTTTGTTGTGCGACAAATCGAAAATAAAGAATATTTTGTCATAGAAGATGGCGGGGTTTTGGTGGGCGCCATGAGTCTGCGCCAGCGGGCCAATAAGATTAACATTGAGACTTTGGTGGTTAAAAAAGAATTCCAATCCCAGGGATTTGGCGGCAAGTTTATAGAATTTGCCAAGCAATTTACCAAAGAAAAAGGGTTTGCCATACTGCATGCTTATTCTTTCAGTGAATATGGTATTGCTAATTTTTACATAAAAAAAGGATTTACCATGTTGCCCAGCGGCGGTTATTACAAAAATCATAAATATGATTGTTTTGAATTAATGGTCCAGTAGAGCGTTAACTTTTTTCATGATAAAACAACTGCTTAACACTCAAACAAAAAGCATAAGTTTCGCCTCGCTGATTTTAGCGGGGTCTTATTTGTTGTCAGCGCTGATGGGCCTTTTGCGGGACCATCTTTTGGCGGGCCGTTTTGGAGCGGGCAACGAGCTGGACGCATACTACACCGCCTTTACTATCCCCGACTTTGTCGCCCTCATTTTAATTTTTGGGGCGGTCTCTGCGGCCATCATTCCAATTTTTAATTCTTATTTGATAACGTCCAAAGAAGAGGCGTGGCGCTACGTTTCAAATTTACTAAATATATTTTTGTCATTTTTAATTGTCGTTTGCGTTATATTGATTATATTCGCCCCTTTTTTGGTGGCGATCATCGCTCCCGGATTTTCTGAAGATAAAAAAGAGATGACGGTTGCCCTGATGCGCATTATGTTTTTAAGCCCCATTATTTTGGGGACCAGCTCTATTATTAGTGGAATTTTACAGGTGTTCCATCGATTTTTTGTGACGGCGCTCGCTCCTATTATGTATAACGCCGGGATTATTATCGGCATTATATTTTTTGTGCCGATATTTGGCTTAAAAGGGCTTGCCTTTGGCGTGGTGCTGGGGGGTCTCTTGCATTTATTAATTCAGGTTCCGGCGTTTTTACATTCAGGATTTTCGTGGCGGCCGTTGTTTGATATAAAAAATGCGGGAGTCCAAAAAACGATAAAGCTCATGGCGCCACGGTCTTTAGGGCTTGGCGCCGGCCAGATTAATACTATCTTTATCACCGCCATTGCCTCCATGTTAATTGCAGGATCCATATCGCTTTTTAATTTGGCAAATACGCTTTCAGCTATTTTAGTAAACGCGGTGGCGATTTCTCTTTCCACGGCCATTTTTCCCGCCATGTCGCGAGCGTTTTCGAAAGACGACAGAAAAGATTTTGAGCGGAAATTTTTTGGCGGGTTTTATCAAATTATTTTTTTAAGTATTCCGATAAGCATTTCAATTTTTCTCTTGCGGGCGCAGATTGCAAGGGTAGTGTGGGGGTCGGGGCGTTTTACCTGGACCGATACCCGTCTGGCCGCCGCTTGCCTTGGCATTTTTAGTTTGGGATTGTTTGCCCAGGGTTTGATTTTTTTGCTTTCAAAAACATTTTACGCGGTGCATAACACAAAAATTCCGGCTATCATCAGCGCGGCAACGGTAGGTTTTAATATTGTGATGAGTTTGGCGTTGGTATGGCTTTTGAGTTTTCCCAATGGTATTTCCGCTTTTTTGCACGATATCTTAAAACTGCAAACCATTGACAACATCACGGTGACGGGCCTGGCGCTGGCCTTTACCATTACCGCGATTTGCGAAACCCTGCTGCTATTATTTTTCATTCAAAAAAAATTACGTATTTTTAAATTTAAAAAATTAGTGAAATCTCTTGGTAAAATGCTGATGGCGGGCTTGGTTATGGGCATCGTGATATTTTTGGTAAGGGATGCGCTGGTGGTGTACCATGTGGTTTACCTCCAAACATTTTGGGGGGTGTTTTTACAGCTCGTAATCTCTGGCGCCGTGGGGCTTTTTTTCTACATTGTAGTTTCTTTTATGGTAAAATCACAAGAAATACAGATCATCAAAGAATTATTTTTTAGAAAAATATAAATGTCTCAAAAACATATCAGAAATTTCTGTATTATCGCGCACATTGATCACGGCAAGTCAACCTTGGCCGACCGGCTTTTGGAGTTGACCGGCACCGTGCAGCCAAAAAAAATGACCGATCAGTTTTTGGATTCTATGGAATTGGAAAAAGAAAAGGGGATTACGATAAAATTAAAACCGGTGCGAATGAATTATCATTATCAAGGCAAAGAATATATTTTAAATTTGGTTGACACTCCGGGCCATGTGGATTTTTCATACGAGGTGTCGCGCTCTCTGGCTGCCGTTGAAGGCGCGGTGTTATTGGTGGATGCCACGCAGGGAATCCAAGCGCAAACGCTGGCAAATATAGAGTTGGCAAAAAAACAAAATTTGGTGATTATTCCCGTCATCAATAAAATTGACATGCCCGCCGCGCGCATTGAAGAATCGTGCCAGGAATTGGCCAGCGTGCTGCAGATTGCACCCGAAGACGTCATTAAGGTTTCTGCCAAAAACGGGATCAATGTTGACCAAGTGCTCAAGGCCGTTATCGAAAAAGTGCCCCCGCCAGGCGCCGCGGCGCCTGGCGGGGCTTTTCGCGCCCTCATTTTTGATTCAACCTACGACGCTTTCAAGGGAGTGCTGGCATTTGTGAGAGTGGTTGACGGTTCAGTTAAAGACCGGGAAAAGATTGAATTGCTGGCCGCCAAAACTGCTGCCGAAATAAAAGAACTTGGGTATTTAAACCCGGGCATCTTGCCCCAAAAAGAAATTTTCACCGGAGAAATCGGCTACATTGCCACAGGCATCAAAGAGCCCGGAAAAGTTCGCGTGGGCGACACTATTGCCAGGTTGCAGCCGCCAAACGCCCAAAAAATCCAAGCGCTTCCCGGGTACCAAGAGCCAAATCCCATGGTGTTTGCCAGTTTCTATCCTGAAGATCCTGATGACTTTGATTTGCTGAAAGTTGCCTTGTCAAAATTAAAGTTGCAAGATCCGGCGCTGATATACGAACCCGAAATGAAAGAGGCCTTGGGCCGCGGGTTTCGTTGCGGATTTTTGGGAACCCTGCACGTGGAAATTATTTCCGAGCGCCTCGAGCGGGAATTTAATCTGGGATTGGTGATTTCCACGCCGTCGGTGATTTACAAAATCACCGACAAACGCGGCCAGGAAAAAGTGGTGTACTCGGCTTCTGACTGGCCCGACGCCAGCACCATTGAAAAAATGCAAGAGCCCTGGGTGGTGCTGGAAATTATTGCGCCTTCCGGTTACTTGGGCAAACTCATGGATGCGCTAAAAGATGTGCGCGGAAATTACCTTGAAACTAATTATTTATCAGCCGAGCGCGCCATTATAAAATACGAAGCTCCATTGCGTGCCATTGTGGCCAATTTATATGACAAAATAAAAAGCGCCAGCCAAGGATACGCGTCGCTTAATTACGCCATGCTGGGGTATCGGCCGGCGATATTGGTAAAAATGGAAATTTGGATTGCGGGTCGCTCGGAAGAATCCTTCAGTAGAATTGTTGAAGAAAGCGACGCCTATGAGCAAGGTAAAAAACTGGTGGAAAAATTAAAAGAGGCATTGCCCCAGCAGCAGTTTAGCGTTGCCATTCAGGCGGTCATCGGCGGAAAAGTCATCGCCCGCGAAACCATTTCCGCCCGTCGCAAAGATGTCACCGGGTACTTGTACGGCGGAGACAAATCGCGCAAGAAAAAACTGCTGGAAAAACAAAAGAAAGGGAAGAAGCTGATGAAAGAAAAGGGAAGCGTGAACATCCCCAGCAAAACCTTTTTGGAAATTTTCAGGTCGTAATATAGTAGACCTGTTGCGTATTAAAGATTTACTGTAAATTGAACCTTTCGGCTGGCTGGACGCGAGGCGTAATTTACCGCAGTAAATTCGCCCCGTCCTCAAATTCGCTATACCTGGTATAATTTGTCGCTCTTTCGAAAAAGAATAATTGCTATTCTTATTTTTCTCTCTCGCTTAGCAAATTATTCTATTCTACGTATGAATTAATGGTTGAGCTTAAAGATTTTTTTGAAAAAATTAGGGTGATAGGCGAAGGAAAGCGTGGAGGTGATAAGATTAAAATTTCCGATTCCAAAGGCAGGGCGGCTAATATTGATATGTCTTCCCATTATCTAAAAGCATCGGTTATAACTCATGTGAGAAATTTTCTCGAGATTCTTTCCAAAAAAACAGGATGGGGTTTTAATGACGATAAATGCTTTTGGACCATATCAAGTCATTGCAGCGAAGAAGGGCAGCGTAAAACCGGGAAAGGCCCGTTGCGTCGTTTTAATGAGAAAGAATCCGGTCTCTTTGGCAATTATCAGCAGGAATAGCATAGAGTACACTTTAGATCCCAAAAATATGTTCTAATCAAGGTTATTTTTCTGTACATTTTTACACTCTTCTTGAATTCTTTTTTCTGCTATAGCACAGTATTCCGGAGCAATATCAATGCCGATATAGTGGTGGCCTAAATTCTTTGCGGCAACCGCGGTGGTGCCGCTGCCCATAAAAGGGTCAAGCACTACACCGTTTGGAGGGCAAAAACATTGGATAAAATCATAAGGAAGTCGGTTGGGAAAAGTGGCCGGATGTTGGTGCTTTAGGCGGCTTCCATCTCCCGCGGTTAGGTATTCCCATATAGTTCCCCTACATTTTTTGGTATTAATAGTGATGGCGCGGGTGGCAATACGAACTCCATTGGTTAGGCGCGTGCCTCCGCCGGTCATGGTTTTGCCGCCGTGCTTTGAAGGAATTTTTAAATGTTCTTTGTCAAAATAGGCCGGTCTCTCACCTTTTAAAAAAATAGGTATATATTCGTGATCTACGCGGAACCGCTTGGTCCACCATGCTCCTTCGGCGCCATGCTTACGGTAAATAACCGTTTCAAAAAGTTTAAATCCTATGTTATCGCACCAGTCAACAATGGTTTTAAACGAGGTGAGTGATTTGCCGAAATTTTTCGTCTGATCTTGAATTACCATTACCGCAATGCCCCCATCTTTAAGTATCCTATATATTTCTTTTCCTGTGGCATGCAAATTGAGTGAAAATCCTTTATAATCACGGATAGCGTCATAGGGCGGCGAAGTTACCACCATGTCTACAGAGTTTGGGGGAAACGTTTTCATGGTTTCAATGGCATCTTTGCAAATAATTTTATTGAGTGGCAGTTTTTCATAATCTTCAATTGCATGGTGCGTTGGCAATTGAATCGCTGTGTTGCCCTCTTCTCGTATCACATCAATCACTATTCCCTGAATTGCAAAATCCCTGTCTTTGCGAATTATTATCGGTTCCATGGTTTTGTTTGCCGGCTGCAAACGGATATGCTCCTGTTCTTTGTAAAACTTTTTTAGAGTTGCATTTTGGTTATCTATAAGCGCCACCACCTTTTGCCCGTTTTCAGATGTTGCTTGGTGTTTTACCAACACAATATCGCCATCGTTGATATTTTCGTCAACCATGCTGTTGCCAATCACGCGAAGGGCGTAAATTTCCGAAGCGCCAGGCAGCTTGCTTTTGGGGACGGCGATGGTTTCTTTCGGCGCGTCAAATAATGTTAGTGGCTGTCCGGCGGCAATGGTTCCTAAAAGGGGAATGCGGACTAAATTTTCTTTTTTTGATATTTCTATGGCGCGGGCATGATAATCGATTTTGTTGAGATATTTTTTTTCTTTTAGGGATTTGACGTGTTGGTGCACGGTGGACTTTGCCAATTTAAAGCGCTTTGCGATTTCTTCAAGAGAGGGGGAGTATGCATATTTTTTCAAATATTTTTTAATATATTCCAAAATTTGTTTTTGTTTTGGGGTAAGAGTATTTGACATAGAATTTTATTAAATGGTAACATTACGTAATTATACCGAACATTTACCGAACATGAAAGTTAAATTGTGGATAACTTTAATATAGACCTCTTGCAAAATAAGGATTATTACGAAAATATTAACATAAATTTACTATGAAAAAAGTATATGTGGTTTTTGGGGGATTGGCTATTGTTTTAGTGGTAGTGTGGGCGTTTTTTGGCGCCCAATTGCCAAAAAATCAGGAAGTAGTTGAAAGTCAGCAAAATCAAAATCAAGAAAACCAGGAGGTAAAAAATGCACAAATGCTGGATAATGGAAGCCAAGCGCCGATTATTGCAGAAAGCGATGTGGAGTATTTTCCGGAGGCCAAAGGATATTTTGCGAGACCCGAAGCGGAGGGAAATTATCCTGGCGTGGTGGTTATTCATGAAAACAGGGGACTTATGCCAGAAATAAAAGCCACCGCCGACCAGCTGGCAAAAGAAGGGTATATGGTGCTGGCGGTTGACTTGTTTGGAGGAGAAGTGGCGGAGACCCAAGATGAAGCAAAAGTGCTCACGGCTAATTTTAACCAGCAAAAAGGCGTTGAAAACATGCGTGCTGCAGTAGCATTTTTGAGGGAAAGGGGGGCGAGTAAAATTGCTTCGCTTGGCTGGTGCTTTGGCGGAAGGCAGTCGGTAGAACTTGCCATTTCTGGTGAAAAAATGGATGCCACGGTGGTATACTACGGGGGCGGAATGGCGACCGCAAAAGACAAATTGATGCCAATTACCTGGCCGGTGTTGGGCATTTTTGGCGATAACGACCAGGCGATACCGGTGGAAATGGCGCGTACTTTTGAAGCATCGCTTGACGCGCTTGGCGTTGATAACCAAATTTACATTTACCCTGGCGTGGGGCATGCGTTTGCCAATCCTTCCGGGACAAATTACGCGCCAAATGAAACCAAAGACGCTTGGGATAAAACGGTTAATTTTTTAAAAGCGCATCTGAAATAATGGCACAAGACAAATACAGCGCGGTGTGGGTTTCTCATTCATCAATTAATGACTTTTTAAAATGTCCGCGGGTTTATTTTTTGCACAATATGTACCGCAATCCGCGCGGCATGAAAATAAATTTGGTAAATCCCCACTTGTCGCTTGGCATTGCGGTGCATGAAACCTTGGAGGGATTGCTCGATTATAAAGCGGAAGACCGTTTTAAAAAGCCGTTGCTTGAAACGTTTGAAGAAAACTGGAAAAAAATTTCAGGCAAAGCAGGCGGATTCAAAAGCCAGCAGGAAGAAGACGAGGCAAAGTCGCGCGCCAGAAAAATGATAGAACGGGTTGACTTGCATCGCGGGCCGTTGACTCGCCTGGCGGTAAAACTAAAAGAGCATCAAAATAATATGCCCCCCAATTTTTATTTGTCCGAGCCAGATAACATTATTTTGTCGGGAAAAATTGATTGGCTCCAATATGTGCCGGAAGACGATTCGGTAAAAGTAATCGATTTTAAAACCGGAAAAAACGAGGAAGATAAAAATTCTCTGCAATTGCCCATTTACGCCTTGCTGCTTGACGCATTGCAAAAACGCAAGGTGTCGGGAGCCGCCTATTGGTACATTGATAGAAATAATGAACCTACCGAGGTGGTATTGCCCGACATTGTCACTGCCAAAAACCGGGTGTTGGCCGAAGCGGTAAAAGTAAAACACGCGCGAGAAAAGGGAGTATTTGAGTGCCCGTATGGGCCGCAAGGATGTTTTAGTTGTAAACCATTTGAGAAAATTCTGAAAGGAGAAGCTGAACTGGTGAAGGTGGACCAGGAGCGGAGGACGGAACTATACGTGATTTAAGATTTATGATTTACGATTTACGAATACGAGATAAGAAAAAGAAAAGAATTTAAGATTTATGAATAAAAAAACCACGGAAAATAAAATCATACAAAACTAATGAATAACGAGGCCTCAACAATAAAAGCATTTACTGATTTGAAAGCATGGCAACAATCGCATAAGTTTGTGTTGTTAATATATCGCATCACGAAAAAGTTTCCAAAGGAAGAACTTTTCGGTTTAACCAGTCAAATGCAAAGAGCAGTAGTATCTATTACATTAAACATTGCTGAAGGGTTTGGAAGGTAAACATATAAAGAAAAGGTCCAATTTTATTATATGGCTCAAGGTTCATTGTCCGAGCTTAAAAATCAACTTATTATTTCAAAAGATATCGGATATTTAGAAAATGCAGAATTTGACCAATTAGTTGAACAATCAAATATTTCACACCAACTTCTGCAAGGATTGATAACAAAATCCAAAACATTCATAAATCTTAAATCATAAATCTTAAAATCGATGAAACAGTCCGAGGCATTGGATATTTTAAAAATGGGGCGGAATGTGTTTTTGACCGGACCCCCTGGATCGGGCAAAACGCACACGGTAAATGAATACGTGGCTTATTTGAAAAGCCACGGCGTTGAACCGGCCATTACTGCTTCCACGGGTATTTCAGCGACTCATATTGGGGGGTTGACCATTCATTCTTGGAGCGGCATAGGAATTAAGAATAGTTTAGATAAACACGGTCTAAAAAAAATTATCAGCGGATACGTTGCAAAGCGAGTCAAGCGCGCCAAGGTGCTTATCATTGACGAAGTTTCTATGCTTTCTGGCCAGACTTTTTCCATGGTTGACCGCGTTTGCCGGGAAATTAAAGATACTCAAAAACCCTTTGGCGGTCTGCAAGTGGTGGTGGTGGGGGATTTTTTTCAACTGCCTCCCATTGTCAAGAAAGAACCAACCTCGCCGGCGCAGATGGATTTGCTGGCTGAATCCTCCGGGCGATTTTCTTACGATGCTCTTGCGTGGAAGGGAGCGAAATTTACCGTCTGTTATCTTGATGAACAGCATCGGCAGGATGATCGCGCTTTTCTTGATTTATTGTCGGCCATTCGGCGCAATCAATTTTCTAAAGAGCATCTTTTACAAATTCAAGCCAGGCAAATTACCAGCCAGATTGCTCCAAAAACGGCGCCGAAGTTATTTTCCCACAATGTGGATGTGGATCGGGTCAATCATGAAATACTTGAAAAACTGCCTGGCGAACAAAAAATATTCAGCATGTTTTCCGATGGTCCCGAACCATTAGTTTTTGCTTTAAAAAGGGGCTGTCTTTCGCCGGAAGCGCTTTCTTTAAAAATCGGCGCGCAGGTCATGTTCACTAAAAATAATGTAAAGGAAGGGTTTGTCAACGGCACGCTTGGCACCGTGCAGACATTCGCAGAACACACCAAAGAGCCCGTGGTAAAAACCCGTGACGGTAGAATACTGCAGGTTCGGCCCATGGATTGGATGGTGGAAGAAAACGGAAAAATCCGCGCAAAAGTCACCCAATTTCCGCTCCGCCTTGCGTGGGCCATTACGGTGCACAAAAGCCAGGGAATGAGCTTAGACGAGGCAGTCATGGATTTGGGCAACGTATTTGAATTTGGCCAGGGATACGTTGCCCTGTCGCGGGTGCGGCGCTTTTCCGGCCTGCATCTTCTTGGCTGGAATGATCGGGCATTTAGGGTGCATCCTGATGTATTGGAAAAAGACGCAGATTTTCAAGAGCAGTCAATCATGGCGCAACGGCTTCTTGGCGCTATTGCGAGCCATGACATGAAAAAAATGCAAGAAGAATTTATTATTGCTTCCGGCGGAAAAATAATTTCAGAAAACGCTACGGTAGAAAATGCTGCCGCCAAGAAAGCCAAATTCGCTCCGCCAAAACCCGTCGGCGCTTATAGTGTCAAAAAAATAAGAGAAAAACATGCTAGCGCCTATATGCCTTGGGACGATGCGCAAGACGCAGAGTTGCGGGCGCTATTTGCCAAAAAATTAAGCGCCAGCGAGCTTGCCGATGCGTTTAATAGAACAAAAGGATCGATTAGATCGCGGCTTATCAAGTTAGGACTTTTGGATGAATAAAACCTAAAATACGCCAGCTTGCGTTTGTTATTTTTTTGTGTTAAAAGTTATGTATAAACCGAAAGGTTTATCCCATCGCCCCTTGGAGGAGAAGTACCTCGGGAGTCTCATATTCAAAGCCCCGTATGATACGGGAAAAAATGTGACCCTGTGTAGCAATACGCAGTGGAAAAATTCCTTAAACTGCTGGAAACCCATGAAGTTTTTCTCGCTACAGCGTAATCTGAAAAGATAAGCGCGAATGCTTGAAAAGAGAAAAAATTTGGCAATCAGCAGCCAAGCCTCGTCGTTCGGGGAAGGTTCAGAGACTATAATAGGAATTACCAATATCAAAAATTGGTAAATGGTATAGTCCATTCCCTTTAGAAATAAAGGGTATTAAAAGAAGCTCCAGACCTCCGTGCAATTCGGAGAGGGGCAAATGTATTGCCCCGCTTTTAAACCCACGGTATAATTAAATAATACTATTAACCGTGGGTTTAAAAATGGCGAAGTTTAAACAAAAAATCAAGGCGATAGAGTTACGGAAAAAAGGTGAAAGCATCGGAGAAATATCAGATACAATAGGGGTTTCAAAAAGTATCGTCAGCCTCTGGTGCAGGGATATTGCGCTTACCAAACAACAGATAGATAATCTCCATAAGAAAAGGAGCAGACCGCCTTTTCAAATTCTAGCCCGCAGATGATACTTTTTATACTGCAATGGTTTGAAGATATTTGCGGTGTTTCAAAAAATAGATTTACCATTCAAATCAGAATAAATAAAATACATAAAAGCAGAATAGGTGAGGTACAACAGTATTGGTCACGGTTAACGGGCTTGCCGATGAGTCAGTTTACAAAAACGATTCTTATTAATACAATTACAAAAAAAGTATATTCAAATACTAATCACTACGGTACGATAAGGGTCACAGTACGACAGGGTACGCAGTTGAGGCGAAAAATAATCGGGTGGATAGAGGGATTACAGAAAATATAAATCAATTTATGTGGTTTGTGTATATACTTGTGTGCAAAGATAAAACCCTTTATACTGGCATTACGACCAATGTAAAGAGGCGGTTTTTAGAACATAAAAGCGGAAAAGGCGGAAAATATACCGCAAGCCATACGCCGGTAAAAATTGTTTATACAGAAAATCATACGACAAGGTCACGAGCCCTAAAGAGGGAATTTGAGATTAAAGGGTTGTCAAAGAAAGAAAAGAAAGCATTATTTTAAATAAAAGCGCCGGCGTAGCTCAGTGGCAGTAGCATACGTTTCATAAGCGTAAGGTCACAGGTTCGATCCCTGTCGCCGGCACATGCCGATTTTTAAAACAAAAAACGAAGATTTTTTTAAGAAGTGGACGCCAGAAATGGCATATGTTTTAGGTTTTTTCACCGCCGATGGAAGTATGACAAAAAATAAGAGGGGAGCACATTTTATAGAGCTTGAGATAACAGATAAAGATTTGCTATATACCATAAGAGAATTGCTTGAATCCAATCATAAAATTACTGAACGTAAAAGAAGTGATAAATGGAAAAGAGCATATCGATTACAGATTGGAAGCAAGATGATGTTTAATGACTTTAGGACTTACGCGTTTGAGCGTTTTTATCGGTAATACAGCATAATTTGGGATCATATTTCAAATATATTTGCCATAAAATTGCTCAAACGCGTAAGTCCTAGACTTATTAAAACTAGGATTAACTCC
>Ga0209542_10010903_pt1 | contig 16253 bp, 10 predicted proteins | sample RifCSPhighO2_01_FD_184028 | JGI IMG/M metagenome (GOLD analysis project Ga0209542, IMG submission 184028) | Soil microbial communities from Rifle, Colorado - Rifle CSP2_plank highO2_0.1 (SPAdes) (version 2) | ecosystem: Environmental > Terrestrial > Deep subsurface > Rock core/Sediment ...
TCTATCAAGGCGATCAGATGGGTAAAGAAGAGGTCAAGAAAGTTATGATGACGGCTCGACACTTACATTTGACCGGCAAAGGAGCAGTGGCGATCGGGGTAGAAATGGATTTGGTTGACCCAAAGAAAATTATTTTTATTGACAAAGTTCCTCATGCAGAAATTATGAATGAGTAGATTATTCTGAAGTAATCCCTATAACAGTTATATAATCGAAACAGTTATATAATTGTCATACCAAAACGAGGTGTTTGTAGATGAGGAAAATATTAATATTGATTTTTAGTTTTGTATTGTTAGCTAGTTTTGCAACAGCTGATTTAGAAGTGCATTTACGAGGAGGAAGTCATACCGACACTGATGGTGCCTATGAAACTATTATGGGCATCGAAGGATGGAATTCTGAGAGCACTTTAGTGGGGGGATATATGCATCGTGATACAGATTGGGGTTTAGCATCGGGAGCATCTGAAGCATATAGGTATTATAACATAACTGGTGCCGTAATCGGCCCATATAACATTCAAAGTATTGACTACTCTTGGACTACATTAAATAATCCAACAACTCTAAACTTGGGAGACGACGATTATGCCTTTGTAAACTTAGGATTTGACGTTAATTTTTTTGGAACTAATTATAATCAAATCTATGTTTCTTCTAATGGATTTATAGGTTTTTCAGACCTTTTTAACCCGCCTAGCAATGGATGCTGTGAAGGACAAGATCTGCCAAATAGTAATAATCCAAATAATCTTTTTGTTGGTTGGTGGGAAGATTTACAACCTGCTTCAGGCGGCGGGACGGGAACAATTAAGTATCAGACATTTAGCAGTTTTAATAATCCTTATAAGACCGTTATTCAATTTGATAATGTAGGTCATTATAATGATCTGAATAATAAAGTCAGTTTCCAGATTGTCTTAAATAAGGACTATTAGATTAAAAAATGAGGTGTTATCGATGAAGAAAGTAATAATTGTATTAAGTTTTTTAAGTATAGTTTTGTTTTTAACTGCATGCAGTACCGGAGAGGCCTTTCGAATTAAGAGAACAGCACAAAATGCGCCCCAAATACAAGTTAAACAAACATGTCAACCTAACACCTGGATCTGTGCTAATACAACTTCAACTAAACAATGTAAACCTGACGGTTCAGGTTACTATGTTAACATACAACCTTGTGGTACAGGAACAGTATGTTATAACGGTGCTTGTACTTTAAAAAAATGTGAGCCTAACAGCTGGGCTTGTGAAGGTTTGACTGCTAAAATCCAATGTGACACCTATGGCGCTGGTTACAATACCCCCGTGTACTGTAATACTGGAGAAGTATGCAGCAAGGGTGCTTGTCTTCCACAACTTCCACAACCAGAGCAATCTGTTAACCAATCGTAATTTTTTATTTTTTTATTAATTTTTACCCCATAAAACTGCCCAATCCCACCTGCTTCTCTTTTTCTTTGCCAAAGATCATATCAACTTGCTCTTTGAGCATGTCCAAGGTCTGTTTCAAGTAAGGAGAAAAGTCGTATTTTTCAGCCAGCTTAAGTGAAGGTATCAAATACTTAATCACTGAGCCTTCGGAGATGGTAAAGATCAATCTGCTGCCGCAGGTAACACATTTATTGACGAGGGGCGGTCTGCGGTATTTAGCGTTGCACTTAACGCATCTGAACTGCTGCATAGAAAATTTACGTAAGTTACCCTTGATGTCACGCAAGAAATGTTTCTGAATAACTAATTTGGCTACGTCATCCATATCTACCGCTCGAACTTTTTTGGCAATTTCCATCTGGCCAAATAATTTTTCTTCCATAGAAGGAAGAGTTTTATAGGCAGAACATTGAATGCCTTTATTGAAATTATCGACGTGGTGGGTAAATCCATATCCCTCATATTGATTTTCTTTGCCCAGACGATCAGAAAGCTGTTCTACTTTTTTCTTTTCCGGCCCATATTTAACCTCCCAGGGATTTTTTAATTCTAAGGAGGCTTCATACAATTCTAAAGGATAGCGCCAGACTACATCTACTCCATGAACTTGATCATCAACTTCAGTTGGATCTAAAAAAGAAGTGAGAACTAAAGGTGCGTCCATAGTTGAGCCACGAGTATTAGGGAGAAACTGACGGGAAAAGTTTAGTAAAGCATCCATCAATAACATTACTGCCGCTTCATCACCGTCGCATTGCTTAGTCAGAAGAGAGTTGGCTGTCACAATGTTTCCTTCTACATTAAGGCAATAACTTTCTTCTTCTGGAAGAAGTTCTATGGACATAATAGTATCAAACATTAAATCTTTGTTATAATTTTGTGCTATGATTGTTGCTTTATGTGATTGGAGAAGCTGGGAAAGAATATTTCTTTTCCGTGAAGAGATAAAATCAACGTATTGAGAAAATCTTTCCATGAATACGCTTTGAATGGTTCCTTTTGTTATGGTAAAATAGGGTATAGATCTTCCTTTTTTAATATAAAATTCTCGTACTTGCGGTCCAGGTAATTTAGTGTAAGTGTAGTTCTTAACAAAGATACCCATTTGGCCAAACACAAAATCAAGGTCACGAAGCAATCCTTCACTTACTGTGTCAAAGGACGCGCGGAGATCACCAGCGCTGACAGAACCGTCGCCTTCAAAATAGCCCGATAATAAATATCCTAATTTTTCGTTAGGAAGATTGAGAAAAAGAGGAGGGACTCTTTTTTCATATGCCGAAGAGCCGCATTTCAAGATTGAGGTGAATAGATGATATAAAATCCTACTAGAATAGGTAAGCCTATCTTTTTTATTTTCAGTTATCTTCAGACCAAAGAGAACAAACATCTCTTTTTGTACAAAATCTCGTATCTCTGGATTTTCGGCGGCAATGTAGACTTGATAAAGCATTCCGGCAACTTTCCGAGAATATCCTTCGGCGATATAAAGTCCCACTAACTGTAAAAATTCTTTGGTAATAGGAATAATACTTGGAAGCATTACTGTATCTCTTTTAGCAGCAAGACGCAACCCAGAGGTGTTCTTTACTATTTTTCTTTGATGTAACTCATTAATAAATTTTATAGGATACGAATCTCTGCTGGCATAATTATCATAATCTCTCTTAGAAAAATATTTTCTTGCTTCTACTTTTACTTCTTTGTAAAGAGCGTTAACGCCTCTCACCATTACCCATTCTTCGCTTGCGAGAGCTTGGAAGAGATTGATTTTTGTACAATCTGTTTTAGGAATCTGCAGCTGGTAAGGAATAGCTAAAGTATCACCTAACTTTAATTTATGTGCTAATACTATCTTTGGTTGATTTTTTTCATAGACAAGTTGTTTATGATTGACAGTGACTGTAAGAGTACGACCCAGTTTTGTCGTAAACTTAACCATTGGTTGCGGAGTATGTTTAGTGAAGTTATGAACTTGCACAATCTTATTACCTAGTCCTATTGTTTTTATTCCCTGCACACGCACTTCTTTTGTTCCATAATCATCAACTACATCAATTGGGTTGAGTTTTTCGACTACTTCGCCAATTTTTTGAATTTCCCAAGTGTGGCCATTAAACAATAGAAGATAAGTATTTTTATCAAAACAATCTCTTCTAAGGCCGGCATGAAAAGTAGGATGGGCTAGTAATCCTTGAGTTTGTGAAGCGCCAATAATTCTTCCCACTAATCCTGCAGAAATATGTGGGGCAAGGGCGATAACTAAATGTCCCGCCAAATCCTCTTCTTTTTCAAGATTGTAAAATGGTTTCAGACCATAAAATCGAACTAAAAGATCGTCGATGAATTGCGAAACTCGCTTTAAAACTTTAGGAGCGGATTCATCTAAAGAATCAAAGCCGGGAAGAATAATATCTTGTGGTTTTAGTTCCAGGATTTGATTATCATTTTCCAATTCCTGATCATGGATATCTTTCAAATATCCTAGCTCCCTGAGTTTTTGTACTGAAGTTCCTATTTCTTTGGGCTTAAAATGAGTAATCGGAAGCTCGGTGCAATCATATCTGGTAGTTCCTTCTTTATTCACATAGACATCGTGTTTAGCGCGAAGAATTCCTTTAGCCAGATGTTCTACCACATGATTTTTATTGGAAGTTCCTCTAACGCCCTTAATGAGATCGGCATGAATTTTTTCTCCCAATCTTTCTTTGGCTTTGTTAAAATAATATTTGATATCGATATCGGTGTTCTTATAAGGAAAAGTTTTACCGTGACGGCAAACATCTTTTTCTAAAGCGCCGCAATATTTGCAATTATATTTTTGCACACATTCTTGGCTGCATTCCTCGCAGCTGCGGTAAATTGTTTCTTTCTGACAGGAATTACAAAAAAAGATTGGGAAAGTACTTTGCACTTTGCCTGCTTCCAGCGCGGATTGGAAGCTGCGCATGCGATCGCCCTCATCTCCTACAGGAAATAATACTTGCGGGCTTCCAGTAAGATGGCGCATCTTAGCTTTTTCCGGACGCCCCATTCTAGCACCTACAAAAGTTCCGGCTTTATCACGCAAAAGTACTGGACTTATTTTATTTATCAATTCTAAGCCGTCTTTTTCCTGAGAAAGAGATATTTCTTTTTTTTCCAGATCTGCTTGATCCAAGATATTATAACTTAAAGTTAGAGTAGCTGCTTCTTTTCGTTCCAGGACAATGTTTTCTTTATTTATGACATTATGAGGAATGCCGGTATGTTCTAGTATTTTTTTTCCTTTGCGATGCAGTTCTTGATTCTGGTAATAAGGGAGAATTATTTTTTTTATGCCTTTTTCTTCTTTTTTTATTTTTCCTTCTTTCAACCATTGCAGTAAGAGAATGATATCTTCTGCACTGACTAATTTCCAGTAATATGTATATTCAGGATGTAAAGGGACAGCTAAAGTTTTGCTGATGGCTAAGGCTTCCTCAAAAGAAGGAAAGTCAAAAAGCGGAGAGGAAACATATTTCTGCAGAAGAGTTTCTTCTATGTTTAATTCTTGAGCGGCCAGAGTAATTTTCCCTTGATATTTTGTTTCAAGCGCTTTTTCTACTTCTAAAGCCCACCACTCCGGACAGTAACCAGCTGGAGCTAAGTAATGTCCGTTTTCAGAAAAATCACCATAGTTAAACATGATATCTCCTAAAAATATTACTTCTTCAATGTAAGGATTATGCTGCCGGGCTTCTTCTTCAGTCGTTATTTTCACCACTGAACCATCTTTAAGTCGGACAATTGGACCTTCTAGTGTATCGCAGATAGTTACAGTTGCGCCTTTTCCAGGACGTTCTACTTTCAACTGCGTACCAATAGCAATATATTTTTCCAAGACCATTAAGGTAGAAGGATGCATTCCGGCAGCAGAAAATCCAGAGACGCGACTGCGTCCATAACGTAAACGTAGACCACCTACTCCTAAAGGATAAGTCAGAATTGGTCGGCCGGCAACCATGTCCATGATAAAAGTATTATTGGCTTTGACTACTTTTTTAGTTTCTGTAGTTTCCTTATCTTTCGCAGCTGCAGCATGCTGGGCGTGAATTTTTTCTTTCAGCTGTAAGAATTCGCTCATGAATTCCCATTCTAAACCAAAATCTTTTCCCCATTTAGACAAACGCTTCCATAATTTAGGTGCTTTCTGGCATAGACCTTCGGCCATGACCAGGGCCATTCCGCCGCGAATAAAATTAGTTTCAATACGAGGAATATCTTTGTAGTTTGAAACCTCAATTTCTTCAGTAGGATCACCGTCAACTTCTACCGGCAGATGGGCAGCCATAAATTTTACTTCTTCATCAGAAGGACGATATTGTAAGTTAGTAACCCGTTCATGATAATCTTGAATTTCAATAATAAAACGATTTATCTCGGTTTCATCCGGATCGTAGGTATGATAACCCATCTTGATGCGTACATAATCAGCCAGAATTACAGAAGTAGAAGCGGCTGTTCCACCAGCACCACGAATGGGACCGGCATATTGCAGAGCAAAATATTCTTTTCCATCTTTTCTTTTTTTAATTTTAAGGCCGATGAAACCTTCCAGCGGAGCAGAAACAATTCCTAAAGTAAGGTAAGCAAACCCAACGCGAATGCCGACTTCCATGGCTTCCAGCTTATCTTTAAACTTACAATGTTTTTCCTGGGCAACTTCTTCAGCTATTCTAAAACCAACGCGCCAATCGAGAAGCCCATATTCTTTTTCTAGCTCCGTGATGCGCTCAGTTACTTTAGACTCAGTTATTTGTGGAGCAACAACTGAAATCAATCCTACTACTCGCTCTGCCATGTTTTTAGCAAGAGGGATAGATACATCTAATTCCGGATCAAGACCTTTTTTACGCGCAGCTTTAGCTACATCATAGGCTGCTTGGATATCCTTCCCAATCTTATCAAAATATCCGTGTATTAACGGCGATGCTTTCATGTCCACCTCTTTATCTTATTATCCGAATTTTAGGACTTTGACTTCACGAGTTTTGAGATTGACTAAAGGAACACGAGCAGGTTCGGGCTGGTGACCAAGCTTCTCTTGAAAAGTGGTTATATCTTGCCAGCAGCTTCCGCAAATAGTGGTGACTCCTTTATAGTTAGCGACATTGGAATAATGAATGTGTCCGCTGATTAAAAAATCAGGAATTTTTTTTATGAGTAAAGGGTCTTCTTTATGGCCGGGAAAGTAAGGAGTGGATTTGAAGGAAGGTGCTAAATGTCGGCGTTTCAGTAAAAATTTCATGATTAAATCGGCGCGATGGTAACCACCATTATTACGAATTGATTCCACGTTAGCAACATAATAATCAAAACTATAACCGTGATACAAAAGTACATCAAAACCAGGAAAGGTTTCAGTTCTGGCAATATTTACCATAGCTGGATTAGTCACTAAGGTGACATTAGGAATCTTAAATAAACTCGGGGCAAATTTTTCATCAAATGAAGCTTGCGGTTCTGCTAGATGGACAGCATCATGGTTTCCCGGGCAGATGATGATCTGTTTATCAGAAGGTATTTTTTTAATAAGCTCAGAAAACTCTTCGTATTGATGGATTATGTTGTGCAGAGCAAGTTCATCCTGCTGGGAAGGATAAATACCTATGCCGTCAACTAAATCTCCCGCAATAATGATATATTTCACTTTTTGAGCGATCTCTCGCTGGGCGGGATTGCCGGCTTCCGCATTGATCCAGCGTAGGAATTTATTAAATTCATCTTTTAAAAATAATTTTGATCCGACATGGACATCAGAAAGAAAAATAGCATATTCTTCTACTTCACTTTTCTTGAGCTGGTTATTAACAGGAATATCAGGCCAGACTATTTCTTCTCCAAAAATTATCTTATCGCCTAAAACTCCGCTGATGCCAACGACTTCGTCTAAAACCAAATCTTTGGCTTTCTGATAAAGATCTTTTTTGTTTTTTGAAAAGACTACTTTTATTCTCCCGGTTAAATCCTCCGCAGTTAATATAAGATTTCCATTTTTAGTCTCGCTGATATCATCTATCAAGGCAATGAGCGAAACATTTTCTTTCTCTTTTTTAGCAAGAAGACGGCTGATAGGCATCGTATTTTGTAACTCTTGTCGCTGCCGTAAGATTCCCTCCAGAAAACGATAACGAGAAGCAAATAATTGGGTGAAATCTTTTACCTCAAATTTTCTGGCTTCATTCTTATACGAGATAATAATCTGTACTTGTGAAGGAGAGGAAAGGATAGAAGTCAATTCAGGAGAAGCATGAATTAATTGAGGAGTTACAGAAGTCATTTCTAAAGCTGAGCCAGCTGGTTCAGCTGTGTCTGAGAAAGTAGAATTAGAAGAGTGAGCAGCAGTAAAATTTTCTCCATCTTCTAAGGGATTCATTTCTTGTTCTGAGCTGAAAAGCTGCTGTTTTTGGGCAAAATCTGAACCGCTGGGACCGCTTACTTGTAATTCAGCCTGCTTGAATTGCTGTAATTGAGCTTGATACAATTCATCATCTCGTTCTTTTTCTGCTTGCACGCGATAAAAATCTACTTCATACCAATCAACCAAGCTTTTTTGTTTAGTAACGATGTCAACATAATCAGTATTGAGAACCAGTAAATCTCGTTCTTGTTCTAATTTCGCGATTAAATTTCCTTCCAGCGCTTTTTCTATCTTATTGTCTAAAACATCCTGACTCACTAAAATTCCCTTTTCAAACAAGTCTTCTATTATTTTTTGCTTTTCTTCCATATTTTGTTGCTTTTTTCTTTTGTATGTTTTTCAAATTCAGCTTAATTGCAATGATTTTTCTAATACTGAACGTAATTTTAAGATTAAATTTTCATCAATAGACAAAGACATGTCTCGAGTCCGGCCATATCTTCCTTTAGAGATGATTTTAGCATTAATGATTCCCAGCATATCCATTTCCGCAATAATGTCAGAAACCCGGCGTTGGGTAAGAACATTTAACTTAGTCTGCTTACAGACAGTTTTGTAAACATCATAAATTTCTCCAGTAAAGAAACTTTTCTTCTGGGGAGTGATCATCAGGATTGCATATAACACCGATTGGAATTGCTTAGGCTGGTTAGTAGCAGCATTAATGATCTTATCTGCTTCAATTTTTTTTTCTGCTTCATCTAAATGGGCAATTTCTACTAAAGTCGACCCGCTGCGTTCAGCTAATTCTCCGGCAATGCGTAATAAGTCAATAGCACGGCGGGCATCGCCATGGTCGCGAGCAGAGTAAGCAGCACATTTTTCAATAACTCCTGGCTGTAAAATTCCTTCTTTGAAAGCGATTTCTGCTCTTTTTCGTAATATATCTTGAATTTGTAAAGCGTTATAAGGAGAAAAAATAAGCTCTTCTTCTGATAAGCTGCTTTTTATGCGAGGATCAAGAGTTTCCGTAAACACTAAATTGTTGGAAATCCCCACTAAACAAATCTGTGATTTCTGTAATTCTACATTTATCCTGGTTAAATTGTATAATATTTCGTCGCCTATTTTTCTGGTAAGCTGATCAATCTCATCTAAAACTAAGAGTACAATCTGCTTTTCTCGATCCAGGAGCTTGTAAAAGATATTATAAACTTCATCAGTAGGAAGACCTGTGGCTGGGATTTCTTGGCCGAACTCTTTAATTAATTGAGCGATTAAGCGATATTCAGTGTCGGCGACCCGTTTAAGCTTGCAATTTAAGTAGATGCATTTTAAAGGAAGACGATTCTGAGCTGCAATAGTACTCATAGAAGTGATGATATGCTTAACGGAAATTGTTTTTCCAGTACCGGTTTTCCCATAAATAAACAAATTAGAAGGTTTTTCCATTCTTAAGATAGGAGCAAGGACATTAGCTACTTCTTGGAGCTGTTCTTCACGATAAAGTATTTCTTCTGGGATGTAAGAAGGCATTAAAGTTCTTTTATCTACAAAGATAGACTCTTTTTTCAGATAATTTTCAAAAAAATTGTTTATTTCCATTTATTTTACCTTCTTTTTAGTATTAATGGCTCTGACCCCTTGATTTCTTATGGAAAAAGTGAATAATAAGTTGTGATGATCCTTGAGACTGATTAATAAAGTATATTGAGCTAAAGGATATAGCTTTATACTTAGATTTTCTATCACCTAGGTTGCGAGTGGAAATAAGTATAAATAAATTTCTCTTCAGAAAGAGTATGAATGAGTTAGAATAGAGTTAGAGTAAGTTTAGAATCAATAGTTTAAGAAAGTTAAATGCAATTATTTAGGCTTTGTTTCTTATTTTTTAATTATTTTATTCTTCCCTCTATCATTATTAATTTACTATCAACTTTATTATTATTTATTATTATATTATTTAATATATTATTATTAATATATTATTAATTTCAATATTGAAAATAAGTAAGTAGTATTTCGAAAGAGAAAAGAAAGAAGAAACAAAAAAAGTTATCATTATTATTACTTATTATTATTCATATTATTATCTTATATTGATTGCATTTAACCACTATCTTCTTGAAAAATAGTTCTATAGGAAATCGAAAATTATCAATTTAAGGTCATTCTCATCTTGATCATGAGTTGTCAAGAGCTAAATCGTCATCAACCACCAACTTCTTTTTTGATTAATTAATTTTCCATCGGAAACAGAGGAGGGGGAGGTTATTTTTCTGACTTTCTCATAATCCTAACTATTTGTTCTTAATTTACTCTAAAAATCATCATAGGAATCTTTATATATTCTGTATTTACTAATATACACATGGTTTTGGAATATATTTTTAACCCTTTTGTGCTAAAGAAAAAACCATGGGAAATGTTTTTAGTCGGATTTACTTATTCTATAATCGCTTTATTTTTATCTTATTTAGTCTTTAAGGAAGTTTCCGGTCTTTTAACAGTATTTTTAATAGTTATAGCGATCTTGCCAACAATGTATATTACTATCAAAAATGAAGAAGAATTAGATATAAAATATGAAAGTGAATGGAAATTATTACAAGAGCATGCTAAAGTTATTACTTTTTTAGTTTGTATGTTTTTAGGTATAACTACGGCTTTAGCAGTTTCTTATGTCTTTTTACCACATACTATGGTTGATAGTGTCTTTGAATTTCAGCAGAAGGCTATTGTTAATGTAAATAATTATGTACGCGGGAATATTGTGGGTGATAGTGTGACAGCACAAGTCACCAAAACAGATATTTTCATTAAAATTTTTTTAAATAATCTAAAAGTATTATTTTTTTGCCTCATTTTCTCATTGCTTTATGGTACAGGTGCTTTATTCATCTTAACCTGGAATGCCTCAGTCATTGCTGCGGCGATGGGAAATGTTATAAAAACAAAAATAGCAGAAAGCGCTTCTTTAGCAGGTTTTAGCTTATTTTCAGCTTACTTTAGTACTGCAGCCTTTGGTTTTTTTAAATATATGATCCATGGAATTTTAGAAATTACTGCATATTTTATCATTGCCTTAGCAGGGGGTATTCTTTCCATGGCCTTAATAAAAAAAGATTTAAGTTATGATGCGATTATGACTGATGTGTTAGATTTAGTGCTTATCAGCATAGGATTTCTATTAGTAGGCGGAATTGTGGAAGTCTATGTCACGCCGTTGCTATTTTCTTAGGTTTTATTACAAAATAATCAAAGAAGTTTAACTTTTCCAGGCATATTTTGAAAAATATCCCCATTCTCTAACATTTTTTCAATAAGCTCTTCTGTTTTATCTAACGGAGATTTCTCAAGAATTTCTTCAATCATCACTCCTTCTCCTTTATCAAGCTGGCTTATAAGTTTAGAAATTATTTCATATGGAAGCAAAGGGTCATTTTCCTCGATCTCTTCACTAATTACTTCCAAAATTTCTGAATTAGTATTTTGCTCTGGCTGTTTTTGCTGAATATTTAGTATTTTTAATTCCTTTTCTTTTGATTTTTCTTCTTTTATTAGTGGTTTGGCTGATTCTTCTTTCTTTACCTTCTCAACAGTTTCTGCTTCTATTTTCTTTTTTTCTTTATTTTTTCCCTCAAGAGCATCGGAAGATATTTGCTTATTTTTTTGCAGCTCTGAGAATCGAACTTTAAGCCAAAGAGAATTTGTTTTTTTAATGACCTCAGGAAAAATGTATTTTTCTTGATTAAATATTCTTACTTTGCCAATAACTTGAACTACGTCGCCTATTTCCAGCTCAAAAGCCGCCTTATTCTCTTCAAATATTCGCAGCACTATTTTACCAGTTCCATCGTCGATAAGAATAGAATTAACTGAACCACGCAATTCCTGGTGAACTATGGTAGCAATGATGTTTATTCTGAATATTTTTTTATTTTCATTAGTAATAAGATAATTAGGATTCTGTTCTTTTTCTTCAACATATTGTCCTTCTTCTAACTCACGAATAGCTACTTTTTCTGCCGGAAAGCGAAAGAAGGATTTGTTTTCAGGTTCCATGGGTTTATTTTTTTGTTATTTTTCTATCTTTATTCTTGTTTTATAAGCGCTGGACAAATCCTCGTTTGGGCTCGAAAATGTCCCCGGAACGGCGCAATTTTTCTAAAGACTCCTCGACTTTATCAGGAGGAATGCTTTTTTCTTTTGCCGCTTCCACAATATTTTCAACAGGAATTATTTTTGAATTCAGCTGTTCCTCTAAAGCAGAGATAATCTCTTTCATGACACTCAAGCTGTTTCTTTGAGTGGCAGTTATTCTGCTTCCGCCTAAGCGATCGATGTCAATCTTGCCAGTCTCACTATCTTTAGCAATTTGATTAAGACAATAGTCTATTAACTCAATGGCTTTCTGCGCATCTTTTTTAGTCACAGTTTTTGCCAGGCGTATTTTTGCCGAGGCTTCCGATAGTCTAATCAGCGCTTCTAATTGTCGTGCAGTTATAGGAATGCTTTTTACACCACCTTCTTCTGCGTTTCCGGAGTTACGCATAGTAACGTAATAGGCTTTGATTTCATCAATCGCGGCATCGCTCATTTTTGGATTTACTTTTGAACGCACATAAGAAAAATATTTTTTCATAAGTTCGCTGGTAATATCTCCCACTGCTTTAGAAGGGTCTTTATGGTAATTAAGAATAAACGTGGCAGTGGTTTCATCCTTTTCTCTATTAGGAAGATCTTTAACCGGAAAAATTAAGTCAAATCTGTTGATCAAAGTAGGAGGTAAAGTTATTTGGTTAGCAATCAAATCATAAGGGTCGAAACGACCAAATTTAGGATTTGCTGCCGCTAGTACAGTAGTTTCACATCGTAAAGTGGCCTGGATATTAGCTTTAGCAATGCTGATAGTTTGCTGTTCCAGAGCTTCGTGCAGAGCAGAGGTATCTTCTTTCCCCATCTTATCCATTTCGTCGATAATAGCGAATCCGCGGTTAGCTAAAACCAGCGTTCCTGCTTCTAAGGACCACCCACCTAAGAATTCGTCTTTTACTACTGCTGCCGTCAATCCTGCCCCGGTAGCGCCCTTACCGCTGGTAAAACGAGCTTTGGGAGCAATCTGAGAAATTCTTTTCAGTAATTGTGATTTTCCTGATCCTGGATCTCCAATAAGAAGCATGTGCATATCTCCCCTGGTAGTAACTCCATCAGCTCGAACTTTTCGACATCCTCCTGCTAATTGCAGGATTACCGCTTCCTTAATCTTCTCATGGCCGTAAATGGAAGGAGCCAAGCTTTCTGAAAGAAGGCGAAGAGGATCTTCAGACTTGGCAATTTTCATGATTTCTTCCATGTCTTTCTCAGTAATGCTGAGGCTGAGATTATCATCATGAAGCGGCTCAATAGAATTAGCTTCGACAATCAATTCATATTTGATAGATTGGCCGCCAGTACGCAAAGTAATGGGCACTTCTGTGGCCCAGCCTACTAATTGGATACGTGATCCGGGACTGGTCTTTCTTTCTGTAAGCGGAGACACTAGATCATCTCGTAAAAAAACATTAATGCGTTTTGGCTGTACTCCATCCAAATCTTCTGCTGCTTCTTCTAAAACTAATCCTTGGCCGTCTACTAATTCTTTAGAAATTTCTTTGAATTTTCCTTTACGGCCGCATCCACACCGTGTAGGTTCTTTGTACTTCTGGTCTAGCTGCAAGACAGTAAGAATATTTCCGCAAGAAGGACATTCGAATTTTGAAGCGCTTACATGAGGCCGTACATCCGTTTTGTTACGAACAATCCCATCTACCCATAAGAGTTTGTTCAAATGTTTACTTCGAATTTCACTAATGAGAACTTTTTGTGATTCAGGAAGATTGATGAAACGAATATTGAATTTATTTAATTTTTTAGGCAGATCAAATTCCTTAATGGCAATTTCACCGGCTTTGAGAAGTTCTTGTGGATTTTCTAATAATTCTTCCGCGATTTCAGTATTAAACTTAAGCAGCTCAGTAAAATCCAGCTTGATGAAAGATTCTCCTTTACGTACTGCTTCTAGAAGATGAGGATGGTAATTTTGCTCGATAAAGTCTCTAAATGTCTTTATTTGTTCGTCAACTTCCATAAAGCCACCCCCTAAAGACTTCTTCTTTGAATGTACTAAAATAAAAAAGATAATGAAGATTATTTAAAGATTTATGTAGGGATTTATGGCTTTTCCAGTACTTTCTTTAATCGCTCTATCAACAAGTCGGTGGCTTCATTCACTTCTTGTTCGGTTTTAGTTCCCGTACAAACAATTTTTCCGTTGCTGAAAAGCAAGAAAGTAGCACTGGTGCCTTTGAGCTTATGTACTAAGCCAGGAAATTGCTCAGGTTCGTATTCAGTATTTGGCAGCTTTAGACCAAGTACGTTCAGGTTTAAGGCCATCCCAATGCTTCCGGAAGCAACGATGTTTTGGACCGTTATTTTTGGTTTGATAGTGACGTGAATGTTCAATTTCTTAAGGCTCTTGATGATGCTCTGGATGCTGAGGTCTACTTGTTCCATTGTTCTAGCACCAGTACAGACAATTTTTCCACTTGAGAAAATAAGAGCAGACGTTTTAGGGTCTTTAATACGCAATACTAAGCCAGGGAACTGTTCAGGGTTATATTCAGTGTTAGGTAAGGTAGCAGCCATTTTTTCTAAAGGGATGTCCTTTTCCAGACTGCTGGAAATAACAATATTGACAATAGTTATTTCTTTTTTGGAAGTTATTTTAGAACTTGTTTTTGCCATTTTTAACATGCCCCCTGTTTGATTTTACTTATAAATAGCCTTGGACTATTTAAATATTGCCTTTATAAATAGCAGATCTGGTTCCAGGTGAAATCAAGGGGTTGCAGAGGAGAAGTTTTTTAAAGGAATTTAGGCCATTTTAGGACATGGTATATGATACAATATTGCTGCGGTACGGGGAGATTTTTCTTAAAGGTGCCAATAAGGGTATTTTTGAACACAAATTGACTGAAAATATAGCTAAAATGCTCAAAAAGGAAGGTGTTTCCGGATTAAAGGTTCGCAACAGCCGGGGAAGGATGCTTCTACCTTATTTCCCTGCTCATGCTGCTCTACGTCGAGTCTATGGATTGGTATCCTATTCACCTGCAGTTCATGTGGAAAAAAATACGGAGAAAATACAACAGAAAGCAGTGGAATTATTACGGGGAAAAACAGGAACCTTCAGAATAAGCACTAAGCGCTCGGACAAGTCTTTTCCCGTGCCTTCTCCGGAATTTAACCGCCTAGTAGGAGAGCAGGTTGAGAAACATACTAAGCTGCGATTTTCTTCCGCTGCGCCGGAGATAACCTTAGTAATTGAAATCAACCAAGAAGGTGCCTATTTGTTTACGGAGACAATTATTTGTGGGGGAGGATTGCCAACTGGTGTTGAGGGCAAAGTGCTATTATTAGTGGAGAATGAGGCAAGTTTGTTAGCAGGATTATTATTCATGAAGCGGGGCTGCAGTGTCTTTCCGGTTGCTTTTGCAGAGAAGGAGATTTCTTTAATGCAAGCCTTTAGTCCAGTGGAATTGAGGTTGCGATTAGTAAAGAATGCAGCTGAGATAGATAGTTTGGCGAAATCTGAGAAGATTTCTATATTAGTGACGGGGCAGACTCTTAGTGATAAAGGTAAATATGATGGGGAGTTAACAGTGATGAAGCCATTGGTTGCGTATTCTAAGAAACAGATTAAGGAACAGTTGGAGTGGTTTAGGAGTTTGGTTTGATTGTGTTTTTCTACTGAAATTTTATAAATAAATGTATGAAAACCATAAGTATGGTAGAACCAATTATTGTAGGCAATCTTGTTTTGGATGGAGAAGCAGTTTGTCATTCTGACGGAACGTATACTGATTCTCAACAAGGCTGGGAAAATTTTTTTTTAAGCATAGGAAAACGTATTCCAACCGTGAAAGAATATATCATAACACTAAAAAAATTAGATGAAAGAAATGATCCGGCTTTACAAGGAATCCTTCAAGATTTGTGGGAAAGCAGATTGTGTGCAGGAAAAATAAATTATGATAAGAGCAATCTTCCTGTAGGCGATGGCTACCTTGATGTTTTAGTAAAAGACTCTGCCTGGCGTCGAGGGCTTGAAGATGAGATGTTTCAGTATGATGCACCAGAAACGATGGATATGCTGCAGAGAGTAAGCGGAAAAAGACCATACATTTGGACTCCAGATGCGGCAGAAAGAAAATCCTATCCTGAACGGGCGGTCTGGCTCGATGTCGGTTCAGGTAGGTTCTATCTCTATTGCTACTACATTCCTGTCGGCATCAGCGGCCGTGCTCGTGGAGTGCGTGAGATAAGTGCTACAGACATGAACATTGAACAAAAAATACAAGCTGCACCAGAAATAAAACTTCTTCCACCAGCAA
>Ga0209542_10010905_pt1 | contig 16251 bp, 10 predicted proteins | sample RifCSPhighO2_01_FD_184028 | JGI IMG/M metagenome (GOLD analysis project Ga0209542, IMG submission 184028) | Soil microbial communities from Rifle, Colorado - Rifle CSP2_plank highO2_0.1 (SPAdes) (version 2) | ecosystem: Environmental > Terrestrial > Deep subsurface > Rock core/Sediment ...
CCTCGAGTTCTTCCTTGCATACGAAATCCCCATCTTTTAATACCCCCGGTAAAACCTTTTCCTTTTGATTTACCTACTACAACAACAGGCATATTCAAAAAATTATCCGCCTGTAAAATTTCGGCGGATTCGAGTTCAACAACAGTAACAGGGACGACCTTACCATTGTCCATAAAGATTTGAGACATATGAAGTTTTTTTCCCTTTAGTGTAGCCTTTTCCATGGTTACTTTTAATTATGTTGAACTTACCTAACATAAGTTTCTTTTTTGATGTATAAACGCAAAAAGCGCCGAAGCGCCCTATAGAAATCCGCTTCAAAAAATGTAAGGGCTATATGGGGCGCATCAACATCGTGGCTGATTGTAACAGGATTTCAGGGCGAGAACAAGGGGGTTTTGCCATTTACATCTTTATCTCAATATCTATTCCCGCGGGTAGGTTTAGATGGGATAGGGAGTCAATTGTAGACGAGGTTGGGCTTAAAACGTCAATGACTCTTTTGTGGGTTCTGAGTTCAAACTGCTCTCGTGACCTTTTGTCGATATGGGGGCCTCTAATCACAGTAAACTTCTCTTTTCTGGTTGGCAAAGGGATCGGACCTACAACTTTGGCACCGGTTCTTACAGCCGTATCAACAATTTTTGAAACACTTAAGTCTATGATTCTATGATCATAGCTTTTAAGTTTAATTCTGATTTTTTGCTCGTTTGGTTTAGTAGTAACCATTGTTTTTGAGATAGTTAAGCCCCGCGTCTAGCGGGGCCCAACTTTCAAACTTCTAAATCTTAGGCAATTACTTTCGTAACAGCACCTGCTCCAACTGTCTGTCCACCTTCTCTGATAGCAAACCTTACTCCCTCTTCAAGAGCAACAGGGTTAATAAGCTTAACTTTAAAGGTAGCGTTATCACCCGGCATAACCATTTCAACACCTTCGCTTAAGGTAATTTCGCCGGTAACATCTGTGGTTCTAATATAGAACTGCGGTCTGTATCCGGTGAAGAATGCCTTGTGTCTTCCGCCTTCTTCTTTGGAAAGAACGTAAACCTGGGCTTCAAACTCGGAGTGAGGTGTAACACTTCCGGTTGCAGCTAAAACCTGACCTCTTTCTATATCTTCTCTTTCAACACCTCTAAGCAGAATTCCTACGTTGTCGCCTGCTTGAGCTTCTTTCATGGACTTCTTAAACATTTCAACGCCTGTAACAACGGTTTTAACGGTATCTTTAATACCGACTATCTCAATTTCTTCGCCTACGGAAACTTTTCCTCTTTCAACTCTTCCCGTAGCAACGGTTCCCCTTCCGGAAATAGAAAACACGTCTTCAACTGGCATCAAAAATGGTTTATCAAGATCTCTGACTGGATCTGGAATGTAGTCGTCAACCGCTTTCATAAGTTCCATTATTTTTTCTCCGGCTGCAGCATCGCCTTCTAAAGCTTTCAATGCTGAACCTTTGATAATTGGTACCTCGTCTCCGGGAAATCCGTATTTGGTTAGAAGCTCGCGAACTTCAAGCTCGACCAAGTCAAGAATTTCAGGATCGTCTACCATGTCAACTTTGTTAAGGAAAACTACCATCGCAGGAACGTTAACCTGCTTAGCTAAAAGAATGTGTTCCCTTGTTTGAGGCATTGGGCCGTCTGGAGCGGAAACTACAAGAATAGCTCCGTCCATTTGAGCGGCACCTGTAATCATGTTTTTAATGTAGTCGGCGTGTCCTGGAGCATCAATGTGAGCGTAGTGCCTTTTTTCTGTCTCATACTCAACGTGAGTAATGTTAATTGTAATCCCTCTTTCCTTCTCTTCTGGAGCCTTATCGATTGTGTCGAAAGCTCTAAACTCTGCCAATCCCTTGGTCGACAAAACCTTGGTGATAGCAGCGGTTAGTGTAGTTTTACCATGGTCAACGTGTCCAATAGTTCCAATGTTGACGTGTGGTTTTGTTCTTTGATATTCCGCCATGTATTCCTTTCGTAGAAATAATAATTACTTACTAAAATTCACTTCTGAACCGTATCCATTTAAGCAGATGACGGCGACAAAAGCAAGCCTGACTTCTACGCTCTTCCCTGTGCCACCTCCTCTGCAACATTACCTGGTACTTCTTCGTAATGACTTGGTTCCATGTTAAAAGATGCTCTACCCTGCGTCATACCACGCAAATCGGTAGCATAACCAAACATTTCGGCAAGCGGGACCTTGGCCGAAACAACAACAGCACTTCCCCGTTGTTTTGTTCCCTCAATTTTTCCTCTTTTACTCGATAAGTTTCCTATTACGTCGCCCATAAAGTCTTCGGGCGTTACGACTTCAACATTCATAATCGGCTCTAAAAGATAAGGTTTTGCCTTTCTTTGGGCGTCTTTAAAGGCTCCGGAACCTGCAATCTTGAAGGCATTTTCCGAGGAATCTACTTCGTGAAATGAACCATCTGTTAAAGTAATCTTTACGTCCACAACCGGATATCCTGCTACAACTCCAGTTTCAGCAGCTTCGCGCACACCTTTTTCTACAGCTGGAATATATTCCCGGGGAATAGATCCGCCAACGACTCCATTTTCAAATTCGACACCCGAACCTAACGGCAAAGGTTCTAAGATAATTACAACGTGCCCGTACTGTCCCCTACCACCCGACTGCCTAATGTATTTATTCTCAACTTCAACTTTATTTTTAATAGATTCTCTGTAGGCAACTTGAGGTTTGCCCGTATTTACCTCAACTTTAAATTCCCTTTTTAATCTGTCGACAATAATTTCCAGGTGCAACTCACCCATACCATAAATTAAAGTTTGTCCAGTTTCCGGATCCGACTTAACCTGAAATGTCGGATCTTCCTCCATAAATTTTTTCAGCGACATGCCAAGCTTATCCCTATCACCTTTGGTTTTTGGCTCTATAACAAGGCCAATGACCGGTTCGGCAAAGCTGATTGATTCTAAAACAATAGGATTATCTTCTGAGGTTAATGTGTCCCCGGTAATAGTTTGACCAAGGCCTACTCCTGCGGCAATTTCTCCGGCTTTGACCTCTTCTATTTCTTCGCGGTGATTAGCGTGCATAAGAAGAATTCTACTGACTCTTTCTTTTTCGCCTCGAGTAGAATTCAAAACATACGAACCTGCTTTAAGTTTTCCTGAATAAACTCTGAAGTAAGTTAATCTTCCAACGTAGGCGTCGGTTTGGATTTTAAAAGCCAGAGCAGAAAATGGTCCGTTCTCATCAGGCTCTAAAATAATTTCCTCATCTGAATCAACCTTATGTCCAGTTACGGCACCCACATCCTTTGGCGAGGGTAGATAATCAACAACCGCATCTAGCATTTTCTGCACTCCAATGTTTCCTAACGCGGAACCGCACAGCACCGGGTATATTTTGGTTGCAGTTGTTAGTTTTCTAATCCCACCCTTTATTTCCTCAACTGAAAGTTCCTCGCCGTTTAAGAATTTTTCAATAAGAGTGTCGTCGGATTCGGCAATTTTTTCCACCATAGCCGCTCTATACTTCTCAACTTTTTCTTTCATATCTTCCGGAATTTCTACTTCTGAAATTTCAGAGCCTAGATTTCCTTCAAACTTGTAGGCTTTTCTTTCGATCAAATCTATAATCGCGTGAAAATCATTTTCAAGTCCAACCGGAAGCTGAATGGCAACGGCGTTTGGTGTTAATCTTTCGTGGATTGAACTTAAAGTCATGTAAAAATCACCGCCAACTTTGTCCATCTTATTTACAAAAGCCACTAATGGAACATTGTACTTTTCAGCCTGGTGCCAAACCGTTTCGGATTGAGGCTCAACGCCTTGTGATCCATCAAAAACAACTACTCCTCCATCCAAAACTCTTAATGAACGCTCAACTTCTGCTGTAAAATCAACGTGTCCGGGCGTGTCAATAATATTTATGCGGTGGTTATCCCAAAAACACGTGGTGGCAGCTGATGTTATGGTAATTCCTCTTTCTTGTTCCTGAGCCATCCAGTCCATTTGCGCAGTTCCTTCGTGAACTTCACCAATTTTATGAGACTTACCCGTATAAAAAAGCACACGCTCGGTGGTAGTGGTTTTACCCGCGTCAATGTGCGCAATAATACCGATATTTCTTATTTTTTCTAAAGGATAATGTTTAGTTTCAGCCATGTTGATTCCTAATTGAAATTAGAACCGGAAGTGGGCGAAAGCTTTGTTAGCTTCGGCCATCCTATGAGTATCGTCACGGGTTTTTATAGCGTCACCAACGCCTTCGTGAGCGCTTTTGATCTCTTCATACAGTCTGTCCACCATAGGCTTGCCGCTTTTATTTCGAGCCGCATCCACAAGCCATCTTACCGCAAGAGCTTCCGACCTCTCATGCTTAACCGGGAAAGGAATTTGATACGTAGCACCACCGACTCTTCGGGATCTTACCTCTTGTTTTGGCATAACATTTTGTAACGCCGCATCAAAAATGGTAAGGGCTTCTTTTCTATCTGCTGAAAATTTTTCTAAAGTTTTGTAAACAACGCCTTCAGCTGTTCTTTTTTCTCCGCCAAGCATCACTTTGTTTATCATTCTTGCCACAGTTCGGGAATTATAAAGGGGGTCGGGGCTTATTTGTCTTTTCTTTACCTGTTTACCACGCATATTTGTCTAATTATTTTGGCCTTTTGGTGCCATAAATTGAACGGGAAGTTTTTCTTCCCTCTACGCCTTGTAAATCGTATTTGCCCCTGACAATTGTGTATTTTATACCAGGCAGATCGTTTACTTTTCCACCTCTAATCATAACCACAGAGTGTTCCTGCAAACCGTGACCTTCTCCTGGAATATAGGCCGTAACTTCTTTTCCGTTTGAAAGCCTGACCCTAGCAACTTTTCTTAAAGCTGAGTTTGGTTTTGAGGGAGTCATTGTTTTAACTTGAAGACAAACTCCACGCTTAAAAGGACCTTCGTTACCTTTAAAACGTCGGTGCAACGAGGAATAAACCACCGATAACGCAGGGGTTTTTGCTTTTCGCTTGTTTTGCGTTCGACCTTTTCTGACTAATTGATTCACTGTTGGCATATTTTACCTACTCCTCGGCATCTAATCTTGAACGTTCTCCGGTTGGTATTAGCCGCCCCAGAATAACGTTTTCCTTAAGCCCGAGTAGCTGGTCCACTCTACCAGAGGCCGCAGCGTCGGTCAATACAGTACTGGTGTTAATAAAGGACGCAGCTGACAAAAAGCTGTCGGTTTGAAGAGCTGCTTTAGTTATACCTAAAAGCGTTACTTCCGCCGTACCAGGAACTCCACCTTCAGCCAGAATTCTTTCGTTTTCTTCCCTGAAAGTATCTTTTGTTACAACTTCTTTAGGTAAGAAATCGGTATCGCCGCAATCGGCAACCTGAACATGATTGAACATCTTGCTCACTATAACTTCGATGTGCTTGTCATTAATGGCAACACCTTGGGTAGAGTAAACTTTCTGAACTTCATCAATTATGTAATCTTTGGTTTTCTGGACACCTACAGATGCTACTAAGTCAGTGAGGTCAAGATGACCAGCTGTTAATTTTTCACCTTTCGCAATCAACTGTCCGTCCTCAACTAGTATCTCCGCGAGAGGTTCAACTAAATATTCCGCGGCTTGTTCAGCATCATCTTTATCTGTCGCTGTAACTATTATTTTTCTTTCCTCGCCAATTTCTAAAACCTGAACTCTACCAGTAATTTCGCTCATTGTGGAAAGGTTTTTTGGCGTTCTGGCCTCAAATATTTCCTCAATACGGGGTAGACCTTGTGTAATGTCCTTACCGGCAATACCTCCGGTGTGGAATGTTCTCATCGTAAGCTGGGTTCCAGGTTCGCCAATAGACTGCGCGGCTGAAACACCAACTGCCCTACCTATGGCAATTAATTCTCTTGTCATCAAATCATTGCCGTAGCACTTTGCGCAAATTCCTCTTTTTGTTTCACAGCTTAGTGGGGTGCGGATCTTTATTTTTTCTATGCCACTTTTTTCTATCTCTTCAACAACTTCAGGAGTGATCATTGTGCCTCTATTAATAACCACCGAACCATTTTTACCTCTAACACCTTCAGCTAAATAGCGCCCTGAAACTCGTTCGGCAAACGTACTTAAAACTGTACCTTCACCAACTTTGATGCTTCGGCCTTCTTCAGTTCCACAATCTTCTTCTCTTACGATTACGTCCTGAGCCACATCCACTAATCTTCTTGATAAGTAACCCGAATCGGCAGTCTTTAGTGCTCGGTCGGCCAAACCTTTTCTCGCGCCTCTTGCCGAAGCGAAATATTCAAGTGCTGACAACCCGTCTTTGTAATTACCCAAAACTGGAAGTTCCACAAGTTTTCCGGTAGGGTCAGAGATTAAACCTCTCATACCGGCAATCTGCTTAACTTGATCCCTTGAAGCTCGAACCGCTTTTGAAGAAATAAGAAGTTTAATTGGGTTTTCTTCCTGTAGCGTGCTCCACACGGCATCATCAACCGTCGCGGTTACATCCTGCCAAACGTTTTCGGTTAATCTTCTGGCTTCAGCTTTTGTTATAAGCCCACGGTTAAAGTTGTTGTCAATTTCCGCAACTTTTTCTCTTCCGTTGTTAATTATTTCGTCCTTATTCTTAGGAATTTGTAAATCTGTTAAAGCAACCGAGTGTCCGGAAACAGTTCCGTACTTCAAACCAAGATACTTAAGGTCATCAATAAGTTTTACCACTGTATCGTTATCTTGCGTGTTGAAGGCGCGGGCAAGAAATTCTTTTATATTCGGCTTGTCCATCTTTTGATTTATAAAACCAAACCCGCCCGGAATAATTTTGTTGAATATTAATCTGCCCGGGGTTGTTTCCACAATTTCGCCGTTTATTCTAACTTTTATGCTCTGCCTCAAAGATATTTCATGAAGCACATCCAGCGAAAACATCGCTTCTCTACTCGAAGCAAAAACGGGCGACCACGCAGGTACGGAATCATCAATTAATGTCATGTAATAAATACCAAAAAGCATGGTCTTTGCCGGAATTGACATTGGGGTACCGTCTGAAGGCTTAAGCAAGTTGTGAGTTGAAAGCATCAGCTCCTTAGCCTCTTTTACAGCGGCCTCAGAAAGGGGAAGATGCACGGCCATCTGGTCACCGTCAAAGTCCGCGTTGTAACCATCGCAAACGCAAAGGTGAAGCCTTACAGCATTACCTTCAACAAGTCTTGGGTAAAACGCCTGAATACCAAGCCTCCAAAGTGTAGGAGCACGGTTTAAAAGTACAGGGTGATCTTCAACTATATTTCCCAAAATATCCCAGATTTCGGTGCCGCGTGCTTCCAAAACAAACTTTGCGCTTTTAACATTTGGCGCATATCCTCTTGCCAATATTTCTTTTAAGACGAACGGTTTAAATAACTCCAATGCCATCTCTTTTGGAATACCACACTCATCAAGTTTTAGTTCTGGACCATTAATAATTACTGAACGGCCTGAGTAGTCTACTCTTTTACCCAAAAGGTTTTGTCTAAATCTTCCCTGTTTTCCTTTTAACATGTCGGCAAGTGATCTTAACTGCTTACCTCGACCACGTCTTACCGTTCTTCTTTGCTTTGACTGGTCAAACAAAGCATCAACTGATTCCTGCAGCATTCTTTTTTCGTTTCTTATAATAATTTCGGGGGCGCCTAAATCTAAAAGTCTTTTTAAACGGTTGTTTCTGTTAATAACTTTTCTGTAAAGGTCGTTAAGATCCGAGGTAGCAAACCTTCCGCCTTCTAGTTGAACCATGGGCCTTAAATCAGGTGGAATGACCGGGATTATGTCCATAATCATTCTGTCCGGAGTGAGTTCAGCTCTTCTAAATCCTTCGGCAATCTTTAATCTTTTCGTAATTTTTACCGCTTTTTGACCCTTGGCTCTTTCCAAATCCTCTTTAAGTTCAGCTGAAAGTTTGTTCAAATCCATGGCCTTTAAAATACCTTGAATTGCCTCCGCGCCTATGTTTACTTTGGCAAACATGTCAACGTAATCAGCAAGATTTAAATATTCAACATCTGAAAGCACTGAAAATAATTCGATTGTTTCGATTTTTTTAAGAATTATTTTTTGATCTTTTTCTATAACATCTAATTCCTCGGTATAAGTATCTCTTAGAGCCATCACTTTTTGGTTTTTTCTAAGAGCAGCTTCTTTTGCTGTGAATTCTTCACCTTTTCCAGCCTTCTTAACTTCTTTCTCAAGTTCAGCTATTTTTTCATCCAACTGTTTTTGAAGTTTTGCTTTTGCCTTTTCTAAATCTTTTTCGATACTGGAAATTGCTTCGGCTTTTTTATCGTGATCGATTTGCGTAACTATAAAAGACGAGAAGTAAATTACCGATTCCAAAGTTCTTGGCGTTATATCAAGCAAAGCCGCCATTTTCGAAGGAATTCCTCTAAAAAACCAAACGTGGGCAACAGGGGAAGAAAGTTTAAGATGGCCCATTCTTTCTCTTCGTACTCTTGAGTGGGTTACTTCAACACCACACTTATCACATATAACACCCTTGTAACGAATTCTTTTATACTTTCCGCATGAACATTCGTAGTCTTTTTCCGGACCAAAAATTCTTTCATCAAACAAACCCTCTCTTTCAGGCTTGAAGGTTCTGTAGTTAATTGTTTCGGGTTTTGTGACTTCTCCGTAAGACCACTCTAAAATATCCTCGGTCGAGGCTAAAAACACTTTTATTGAAGAGAAGTCTCTTAGTTGGCTTAAATTTCTCATTCGGTTTCCTCCTTTATTGAAGTTTCTTCCGCCGGCGTTTCTTTACTTAATGCGGGTTCACCACTTTCTTCTGAATCTGTTCCAAATTGGCTACCCAATGCCTCAACCCCTATTCCCAAACCGTTTATTTCCCTTACAAACAATTTGAATGACTCTGGAATTGTTGCTTCAGGGATTGGTTCTCCCTGTAAGATTGCTTTATACGCCTGGGTTCTTCCAATTAAGTCGTCAGATTTAATTGTTAACATTTCCCTAAGAATATGCGCGGCGCCATAAGATTCCAAAGCCCAAACTTCCATTTCCCCAAATCTCTGACCACCAAACTGGGCTTTTCCTCCAAGAGGCTGTTGCGTAATTAAAGAGTATGGTCCGGTTGAGCGGGCATGCATTTTATCCTCACCTAAGTGAATAAGCTTCAAAATGTATGTTTCTCCAACAACTACTTCATTTTCAAAAGACTCGCCGGTTCTACCATCAATAAGTTTCATTTTTCCGGAAACTGGCAAGTTTGCTTCTGCAAGTTCTTTAGAAACTTCATCTTCATTAGGAGATTCAAAAACAGGAACTGAATATTTCTTGCCTAACTTTTTACCGGCAAATCCCAATGGAGCCTCCTGCAGTTGTCCAACGTTCATTCTACTTAAAACCGAGGATGAGGAAAAAATAATATCAACTGGAGTTCCGTCTTCCATATGGGGCATGTCTACTTCGGGAACAATTGCCGAAATAACACCTTTATTACCATGTCGTCCAGCCAGTTTATCGCCAACCTCAATCTTTTTCTGCAGGGCCACATATACAGTAATTTCTTCTAAAACACCGGCTGGTAGGCCCTTATTTTCAGCTCGGGTAACCCTTTTAACGCCTATGACCACGCCATGTTCACCGTGCGGGATAACTAGAGAGTTGTCTCGAACCTCTTTTGCTTTTTCGCCGAAAATTGCTCTTAAAAGTCTTTCTTCGGCGGAAAGCTCTGTTTCACCTTTAGGCGCAACCTTACCAACTAAAATATCTCCAGAACCAACCTTAGAACCAACTGCCACAATACCGTCTTCATCTAGGTTTCTTAAAGCTTCTTCTGAAACGTTTGGTATATCTCTTGTAATTTCTTCCGGACCAAGCTTTGTTTCCAAAACCTGAACCGTGTGATTAGTAATATGAATGGATGTTAAAGTGTCATCTTTAACCAATCTTTCAGACAAAACAATTCCGTCTTCATATTCATAACCGCCCCAGATCATGTACGCTACTTTAACGTTTGTTCCAATTGCGAGTTCCCCACCCTCTGCGGCAGGTCCCTCCATTAAAATATCCCCTTTCCTAATGCTTTGGCCACTGTCAACTTTAACGATCTGATTAAAACAAGTGGACTGGTTGGACATTACGAATTTTCTTGTTAAATATTCTCTTTTATTTCTTTGGCCTTCGTATTTGATAATTATTTTATTGGCATCAGCATATTCAACAACACCCTTACTTTCAGCGCGGATAACAGCGCCTGCATTGTCCGCAACTACGGCCTCAATACCTGTTCCAACAATTGGGGTTTCAGGCCTTACTAAAGGCACTGCCTGCGACATTTGCTGGGTAGCAATAAGAGAACGGCTTACGTCATCATTTTCTAAAAATGGGATCATTCCCGCCGAAATTCCCACGACCTGTCGAGGAACAACTTCCACATACGCAGCTAAATTAACATCGCCTAAAGTAAAATCTCCACTTCTTCTAAGAGGAACCTGCTTTTGCAAAATGTAACCGTCTTCATCAACTTTTATAGAAGAATCGGTAATGTAGAAATTGTCTTCTTCGTAAGCGGAAAGATAAACTACTTCATTTGTAACTCTTACGCGCCCATCTGCTTCTTTCTCAAGTTTAAAATACGGCGTTTCCAAAAATCCAAATTCATTAACCCGTGAATACATGGCCAAGTAGTTTATCAATCCAATATTAGGGCCCTCTGGTGTACGAACAGGACATACTCTTCCATAGTGAGTAAAGTGAACGTCACGAACAGCCATGCTCGCGCGCTCCCGGGTTAATCCCCCAGGTCCGGTCACGGAAATTCTTCTTAAATGGTCTAGGGCTGTAAGCGGATTTTGCTGATCCTGGAACTGGGAAAGCTGTCCCGACGCGAAAAAGCTGTGTATTTTAGCCGTTACCGCTCTTGGTGAAATTAAAAGAGAGGGGTCCGGAAGCTCTTCCCTTGGCTGAAGACTCATTCTTTCTTTAATATTCTTTTCGATTTGTAGAAATCCTATTCTTATTTCGTTTTGCAAAAGTTCGCCAACACTCCTAATTCTTCTGTTGCCCAAATGATCAATATCATCAGGCTCAACTTCTCCATTGTTAATTTGAATTATTGTAGAAACGATTTTAATTAAATCTTCAAGTTGCAGAAGCCAGTAGTTTGATTCATTTGGAAAATTGAGATTAAGTTTTTGGTTCATTCTAAACCGCCCAACTTTTCCTAAAGAGTATCTCCTTTTGTTGAAAAATGTAGCGTCTACTAAAGACTTAGCGTTTTCTAAAACCAAAGGTTCACCAGGTCTCATTTTTCTGTAAACTTCAATGATTGCTTCATCAACACTTGAGGCTGGATCTTTAGCCAAAGTTGCATCTATATAGTTAATTTCAGGATTAGTATCAACGTTTGCAAAAGCGCCTCGAATAGCATCATCTTCGGTTAAGCCGAAGATTCTTAAAAGTGTGGTAATGCTCATTTTCCTTCTTCGGTCTATTTTTACGCTTATGACGCCGGTTCTTGAGGTACTTATATCAATCCAAACCCCGTTTTTTGGCAAGATTTTTGCCCCACCGAGCCAACCTCCTGTGGGAGAAGCTTCACCACTAAAAATAACCCCGTATGAACGGGTTATCTGATTAATTACGACTCTTTCTACTCCATTAATGACGAAAGTTCCTGTTGGTGTCATCAACGGAATATCGCCCATATAAATTTTTTTCTTTTTTGACTTTTTAGACTGGGGATCTTTTATTTCAGCATTTAAATACCAGGGGGCATCAAAAGTTCTTCCTGTTCTTAAAGCCTCATCTATAGAAAGGTTTTCTCCATCAATGGAAGGCTCGGAAAATTTAAGGACCCAACCACGTCCTGTGTAATCCTCAACGGTGCCAAGTTCGTCCAAAACCTCGTCCATACCCTCACGTTTAAGCCACTCGTAAGACTCTAATTGTACGCTAGAGAGCGTAGGTAGGGGCAAAACGTTTTTTCTTTTTGAAAAGTTATGTCTCATTAGTAAAAAACCTCTAACGAAGAAACTAGCACGGTACCCCCGCGCTTTATAACAAACTTATGTACTTTTAACGGTACAGCTTTAAAAAAATCATCCCGACGGCGTTCTTTTTAAATGTTAGTTCTGCAGAGGCGAAACTATCACATTAAATTGTACATGTCAACAGCGGTTAAAGGAAGCCTAGCTTAGAGGGAGGCCAAAATCTAAAGACTGCCTTGCCTACAATCCTTTCTTGCGCTATAGGCCCAAAAACTCTGGAGTCGGCCGACCTATCCCTATTATCTCCCAAAACAAGGTAATAACCTTCCTCTATTTTCTGGGCCTTGCCCTCCTGAAAGTACTTACCGCCACTTGTACACGTGTTTTCGTACAAATAGGGCTCCTCCAGTACAAATCTGTTTCCATCTCTGGTTATGAACACCTCACAATCAGATATCTTTACCACATCCCCCGGAATTCCTATGATACGTTTTACATAATCAATATTGTCGTTATCGGGAGGGTGCAACACAACAAGATCGCCCCTATCAAACCCGGTAAAAATTCTTGAAATTTTTTCGACCAGAATTCTATCCGCATCAGCAATCCCAGGTTCCATGCTCGCGCCCGAAACTATTTCAGGAAAAGCTATCAGTCCATATAAAACCGTTAAAACAATGAAAGAAACAACAAAAGTTTCGACAAGTTCTAAAAAGAAGCTCTTATTTTGCATATTAGGTACAATACATTAGTAATGGGAAAAAATAAATCTAAAATCGATTCTTACACCCCCTACGCGGACATAACCTCAATCGCTAAACTTAAGGCATTTCTCTTTCACCACCTGGATTTCATGATTCTGCTGGCCATTCTTACATTTGTTGTGTACGCAAATTCTTTACAGGGCGCGTTCGTTTCCGATGACATAGGTGTTTATACTCCTGGTGAGGTTTTTAGCACACCCTTAACTCTAAAGACATTTACATTTTACAAAGTCCTGTCTGCGGCTAACTCCATTCTTTTTGGATTTACTCCCATCCCTTTACATATCGTTTCTGTCATTTTGCATCTTACAGTGGCTGTGCTTTTCTTTATATTTACATCCATGTTTTTTTCGAAAAAGGTAGCGATGTTTTCGACTACTTTGTTTATTGTGCATCCTTTGGCAACCGAAGCCGTCTCATGGATTTCCGGAAATGCTTACCTAATAACAGCCGTTGCCACTTTCGCATCTCTTACTTCCTACTCAATATATAAAAAGTCGTCAAAGAAAAGTTGGCTTTTTGTAACATACGCAATATTTACAGCCGCCCTCGTGTTTATTCGAGGTTCGCATGTGCTTGTGATCTTGCCTATGCTTTTAATACTCGACCAGTTTTTATTTGAGAAAAAGTTTAATTTAAAATCAGCTTTAGTGCTTTTGCCCTTGATTATTCCCGCCCTATTTTATCTATTTACCATGAGGTCCTTAATTGAGTTTAGAGTGCAAAGCGTCGGGCTGGATTTGGACCAGGCAAAAACTTCGTATCTTGTCGCGCTACCCTACTCGCTGTACATGTCGGCAAAGTTTTTAATATTTCCCTGGAAGTTAACTCTCTACCACGATGCGGAACCTATCAGCCAAACGTTGCTATTTGTGATGAGGGCAGTGGCAGTTTTTATTCTCGGATTTATAATTTTTAATTACAAAAAACACAGGACAATAGTGGGCTTAACTCTTATGGCAATAGCGTCTTTTGCATATATGCTAAGTCCAATACAAGTTGCCTGGTTTTTTGCCGAAAGATATGTATACATAGCAATCGGAATGTTCGCGATTCTTTTGTCGCTTCTGCTGGTAAAGGTTGAAGAAAAAGAAAAGACAAGAAATTTAGCATTAGTTATTGTTGCGATAATTACGCTTTTTTACAGCACCCGAACAATAATGAGAAATTCAGACTGGCGAACAAATAAAAGGCTCTGGGAGGCCACAGTTAGGGTTGCCCCTTTCAGCGCCCGGGCATACAACAATTTAGGCGATGTTTACTTCAAGGAGGGGGATGCCAAAGCTTCCATAAATGCTTTCAAATACGCCTTGGAGCTTGATCCAAACTACGCCGATGCCACCCACAATTTGGGCAACATTTATTATCAAACAGGCGACCTGGAAAACGCGGAATTATATATGAGAAAAGCGCTGGAATTAAACCCAAACTCACAGATCACAAAACAAATTCTTGAAGCTATATTGAAACGGACAGGTCGTGCTCTTTAATTATTTTTACCACTTCCCAGGCAAGTTTATCGGGATCGTGTCTAAGCAAACTTCTTTTTATTAGATCCCCCGAGTTTTTCACAAACTCCTCTTTGGCTAAAACCGATGCGCGAGCTATTTCAAAATCCTCTTTTTTTCCAAGATCATCTTTAACAACGTACGCGTCTTCCGCTTCGTATCTTTTTAGAACGTCCTTGGGAAATTCTGAGTCATCGAGCAAAACATAATCGGGTGTGCGGTCAATATATTTTTCCAGCTCGTTAATATGATCTCGAACAGAAAAACCATAAGTTTGGCCGTACTTGGTCATTAAATTTGAAACGTATATAAAAATTCCGCGTGATTTCCGTATGGCCACAGCCGTGCCGCTAACTACAACATTTGCCAAAAGGCTGGTGTACAAATCTCCTGGACCCAAAATTACATAATCAGCGTTTAGTATTTCGTAAGAGGCATCGGCAGTGATTACTGAATCCGGCTCCACCCAAAGTTTTTTGATTCTCTGCTTTCCGTTGTGATCTTTTGGGGGCTCATCAATGTTCGCTTCGCCGTATAAAGTAGTGCCGTCCTCATATTCAGCAACCAAATTAACCGGCTGCGAAGTTATAGGCAAAACCTTTCCGGTAACCCTAAGAATTTTCGAAGTGTATTGAATGGCTTTTTCATACGAGCCCAAAATATTTCCTAAAGCAACCAAAAATAAATTTCCAAAGTTATGTCCCTTTAATCCCTCTTCGCCCTTATCAAATCTGTATAAGAAAAGTTTACGAAGAATTTCAGCTTCCTCATCCGTTGGAGCAAGCGCGGTTAATGCCATTCTAAAGTCTCCGACCGGAAGCGACCCAAACTCATCACGTAGCCTACCTGTACTTCCACCGCTGTCGGCAACGGTAACTATTGAAGTTAAATCAAAGGGATATTTTTTAAGACCTGAAAGTAATGTGTGGCTTCCTGTTCCACCACCAATTACAACGACTTTTGTCATGAGAGAATTATACAGTTACTTAAGCTTTGTGTTCCGGCGCGTTAATCATTCCGCATCTTTTGTACTTTAGCCCGCTTCCACAAGGGCATGGGTCATTTCGGCCAATCTTAACCTCCCCCGATTTTACGGGCTCGACTACTCTTCTGCCTTTTATCGCTCTCGCCTCTTCAGCAACGCCTGTTTCTAAACTTCCAGCTTTGTACTGAAGGTTTTCTGTAGTACTTGCTTTTGATTTTGGCAAGTTGGCAACATCCGCGCTTACTTTTTTTAACCTTTCGCTAATTGCGCTATAAATTTTCCTAATTAACAACCCAAATCTTTCGTGGCCCTCTTTCTTATACTCAACGATTGGATCTTTTTGCGCGTAACCTCTAAGCCCAATACCATCGCGAACATTATCCATGTCAACCAAATGCTCCATCCACATAAGATCTATAACCGGCAAACTTAGACCCGCAACTATCTGAAGCCAGTTCTCATCGCCAAAATATTTAACATGGGCTTCCCAGTCCGCATTCGCGTCAAAATTGCTGTTTTCCACAAGTTTTGAAATAAACCACTCCCTCGCACCCTCATCGCCTTGGGCAACCTCTAAAATTTTTCTTCGCAGCTTATAAATAACTTCACGGTGAACGTTCATTACGTCGTCGAACTCCACGACTTGTTTTCGCCTATCAAAGTTAAAGCCTTCAACCTTTTTCTGAGCACTCTCAATTGACTTCGAAACAATACCCGCTTCTAAAGGTGTGTTTTCATCTAATCCAAACCTGTCCATAAGCTTTTCGACCCGTTCTCCACCAAAAATTCTCATCAAATCATCTTGCAAAGAAAGGTAAAACTTTGACGAACCGGGGTCCCCCTGCCTACCAGAACGGCCCCTCAGCTGGTTATCAATTCGTCTTGACTCATGCCTTTCGGTTCCAATTACGTGTAAGCCCCCAAGTCCGCGAATTTCATCTTCAGTCTCTTTTGTGGAAGGGTCGCCGCCAAGTTTAATGTCAACTCCTCGACCTGCCATATTTGTAGAAACTGTTACCGAACCTTTT
>Ga0209542_10010907_pt1 | contig 16250 bp, 19 predicted proteins | sample RifCSPhighO2_01_FD_184028 | JGI IMG/M metagenome (GOLD analysis project Ga0209542, IMG submission 184028) | Soil microbial communities from Rifle, Colorado - Rifle CSP2_plank highO2_0.1 (SPAdes) (version 2) | ecosystem: Environmental > Terrestrial > Deep subsurface > Rock core/Sediment ...
ATTTCTCCTCGTATTCGACGGAGAGCGGAAAATAATCGAGATTCGATTCGCGATTGCTCATCACGACGGTCGCGAGGACCGCGCTGTTGCCATAGCGGAGCAACACCGAACCATTGGCCTGATCCGCCCAATCGTTGAACTCGGCGATCATCGTCTTACCTCCAATATCGAGAGCGTGTTCCTTCTTTTGCATTTCTTCTTGAGTGACGTTCGAACCTGCCCCGTGAGTCGAGTCCAGCTTTCTCCCACAGACAGCTCAATTCCTGATTGGGTTCCCCGATCTCTCGGACAACATAATCAAAAATTGAGGACTCTACTGCGGGGTTTCAGCGAACCACTAGGATTGCCCAAACACCACGGTTATCTTGTATGACTGGCACTATACCATATTGATTATAAAAAGTGATAGTATGCCGGCCATGGGCGTACTGATTTTTCCTACCGTCGTCGCAGTTGCCGCGTGCGTCACCGCATACTTTTGGGGCGGTGTGACGGCGCTCTTTACGGTCGTTCTGCTTGCGATCCTGGAAACAACGCTCTCATTCGACAACGCGGTCGTGAATGCAAAAGTGCTGCAGCGCATGGAGCCTATCTGGCAGAAGCGCTTCTTGCAGTGGGGCATTCCGGTCGCTGTCTTCGGGACGCGCTTTGTACTGCCCATTTTTATCGTTTCTGTTGCGGCAGGGCTTGGGCCGCTTCTCGTTCTAAACCTCGCCCTCTTCGACCCGATTCAGTACGGGGCATACCTCGATGAGGCGCGTGTTGCGATCTCCGCCTTCGGTGGTGCTTTCCTTCTCCTCGTCTCACTCAAGTATTTCTTCAACGACAGGAAAACCGTGCACTGGATCGTCATCATCGAGAAATACCTTTCGCGCTGGGGCGGAATTGAAGCGATTGAAGTCGCGCTCACACTCATCACGCTCCTCTTCGCCGCCCTTCTTATCGGCAACGAGGAGACCTCGACGATACTCATCGCCGGTCTTGTCGGTGTCATTCTCTTTATTGCAACCGAAGGGGTCGCGCAGGCGTTTGAAGTGCAAGCCGGCACAAATATTGCAAAGAGCTCTGTTGCGCTCTTTGTCTACCTCAATATTCTCGACGCAGCGTTCTCGCTCGACGGTGTCGTCGGTGCTTTTGCCGTGACATCGAATCTTCTCATGATCATCGCGGGCCTCGGCATCGGCGCGCTCTTCGTGCGCGCGTGCACCGTGTACCTCGTGCGCGCACGCACGCTTGAATCTCTCCCCTATCTTGAGCACGGCGCGCACTGGGCGATCTTTGGGCTCGCGCTCGCGATGCTCGGGAGCCTCTTCGTCCACGTGCCGGAGCCGTTTACCGGTCTCATCGGACTCGTCTTCATCGTCTTTGCCTACATCTCCTCCCGCCGTGCCCTTTCGAAGCTTTAGCGAAGGAGGGCCGCGAAATGCGCAGTGTGGCGGAACCCGTTATTCCACACCGGTAATGCGGCCGATTTCGGAGGCATCTTCTGCGTCGGGGGCGATTGAATCGTCTGGGGCGGAAACAGCGACGTCTCGTGAGCCGCTCACTCGGTTGCGACCCGCTCGGACGGGACGATAATTGATGAGGTAGCGGCGCGGTTCCAGATCGAGGTCTAGAAAGTCGTCTGCTGCTTCCTTGAGACGGCCGGAAGTCGAGCGACCAAATGAAACGACTTCCACTTGGCATCCTGCGTGGAGCTGCAGATATTCGACGAGTGGGATGAAATCGCCGTCGCCCGTGAGAAGAACAACAGTGTCGAGCTTTGGCGAGGCGGAGATGGCGTCGACTGCCATACCAACGTCCCAGTCGGCCTTTTTGGCGCCGCCCGCGAAGATCTGCAACTCTTTCGTGCGCATCTCGATGCCGAGCTTGGTGAGCGCTTCAAAAAAGCCTTTTTCCTCGCCGGATTCTGTCGTAACGGCATAGGCGCGCGCCCGCACGAGCTTGCGGCCGGCAACTGCGTCTTTAAGGACGTTGCCGAAATTCACCCGCGCGCGGTAGATATTTTTTGCGCTGTGATAGAGATTCTGCGTGTCGATGAATACGCCGACACGCTGTTCAGGATGCTTTATGATGGCCATGTGAGCAGCTTCAAGCTGCGAGCTTATAGCTTCTGGTATTAAAAGGGTTCATACACATTAAAAATTCCGACTACGGCAATAGTACTCCGAAATAAAAGAAAAGCGAAGGAAAATTATCCTCGAAGCTCGCAGCTGGAAGCTCGAAGCTACTTCTTGAGTCCCAGTTTCTTCACCAAACTGCTGTAGACGCGCTTGTTGGTCTCCTCAAGGTATTTCAAGTGCTTGCGGCGGTCGGCGACGAGCCCGAGAAGCCCGCGGCGTGAGTGCTTATCCTTGCGATTTTTGTTTAAATGAGCCGAAAGCTCCTCGATCCTTCGGGTCAAAATGGCGACCTGCACTTCAGGGGAACCCGTATCACTGTCATGTCGCTGGGTTTTCTTTATCTCGTTCTGCTTCTTACGCTTCGTGAGCATCCCGAGAACGATATCACATTCCGGCGCAGAGCGCAAGGGTTTTCTAGGCTTTGTAGTTCTAGGCTTATTCCGTCGGCGGAGTGGTCGCCTCGTCCGCCGGTGCCACCTCCACTTTCAAGAGCTGTACATTAAATACGAGCGTCGAATTAGCCGGAATTATGACGCTGCCGGAAGTCGGATCGGTCACGTCTTCTCCACCATAGCCGAGCGAAGACGGAATCTGCATCACGCGCTCGCCGCCTTCTTTCATGCCGTTGATGCCGATTTGGAATCCGGCGATGATACCGGGAACACCGAGCTGGAAAACGAGCGGCTCGTTTCCGTGTGTCTCCGAGCTGTCAAAGACGGTGCCATCGGCGAGCCTTCCCACGTAGAGAACCGATACGATGGAGCCGGGTGCCGCCGTCGCACCTGTTCCTACCGTTACGTCCTGTGCCTGCACCTGATCTTCTGTCGTAGCTTCTCCACTTTGGGCAGCTCCACCGTAATTTTGGTACACATAGTATCCACCTGCGGTGAGGAGCGCGATGACGACAATAATGGTGAGAATCGTTTTTGTATTCATATAGAGGTCAGTCTATCCTGCTGACGCGGTGCATGCAACTCCGCTTCGGTGCATAAGTCGTACCCTAGGCGTAGAATGCCTCGCATGGAACCATTGGCTTCGAAAATACGACCGAAAACCCTTGAAGAGTTTGTAGGCCAAGAGCATCTCACCGGAAAGGGGAAACCTCTGCGCGTGGCCATTGAGAAACAGGAGCTGTTCTCCTTCATACTTTGGGGGCCGCCCGGCTCCGGGAAGACGACACTCGCGCGCATCTATGCGAACGCCCTCGGTGCAGATTTTTACGAGCTTTCCGCCGTGGATGCAGGCAAGGAAGATATCAAAAAGGTACTCGGGCGGAGCCCCAAGGACGGTCCTTGGGGAATTTCTAAAGGACCGTCCTTGGGGTTCAATAAACCGAAGATACTTTTTGTCGACGAAATCCACCGCTTCAACAAGGCCCAGCAGGATTTCCTCCTCCCCTTCGTCGAGCGCGGCGACATCACATTTGTGGGCGCGACGACCGAGAATCCTTCTTTCGAAGTCATTGCGCCGCTTCTCTCGCGGTGTCGCGTCTTCGTTCTGAACGAATTGTCCGAAGAAAACATGGAAAGAATAATCGCGCGCACCAAATTGAAGGTGCCGAAGACAGCGCGTGATTGGCTTATCCGGATGACAGGCGGCGATGCGCGGCAGGCGATTACGACGCTCGAGACTGCAAAGAAGCTCTACGGAAAGATTTCAGTCGAGACGCTTAAAGAAGCAGTGCAATCAAAACACCTGCGCTACGACAAGAAAGGCGAAGAGCATTACAACACCATCTCTGCTTTCATTAAATCGATGCGCGCCGGACAGTCCGATGCGGCTATCTATTACCTCGCGCGCATGGTGGACGCCGGAGAGGACCCGAAATTCATCGCGCGAAGAATGGTCATTTTCGCGAGCGAAGACATAGGGCTCGCCCAGCCGACGGCACTTGTCGTCGCGAATGCCGTCTTCCGCGCCGTGGAAATCATTGGCTATCCGGAAGCGGCCATTAACCTCGCCCACGGTGTCGCCTATCTCGCGCAGTCGAAGAAAGATAGGAGTGCCTATGAGGCGCTCGGTGAGGCAATGGAAGACGTGAAAAAATTCGGCAATCTCCCAATCCCCCTCAAAGTCCGCAATCCGGTAACGAAGCTGATGAAAAACCTCAAATACGGCGAAGGGTACGAAAAGTACCCTGACCGGGAAGGTGATAAAGAAAGCTATCTGCCGGAGAAGTTGAAAAAGAAAAAGTATTTAAAATAATTTTAGCGTATTGTCTCAACTATTGCCTCGCCTCCGCCCACCGCTGGCCAAGAGACATCTTGGCCTCGCCGAATACCTCGCAGCTTTGCCGCGAGGAGCTTCATCTTCTGGCGGCGAGGGCAAATTGATCGAAATATTTCTCGATACCCTCGAGCGTGCTGCCATACTCCTTCCCATCTGTGACAGCGTCACAGAAGACTTCATGCGCGCGTGCTATCTCACGGAGACGCCCTCTCCAACGGACGTCAGCGATGGTAAGCTCAAAAAGCTCCAACGCTCTGTCGCGCGCAGCGAAAAAACGCTCTTTGTTGGTGTGCTCTGCGAGGCGCGCGCGATGTACCTCGCTCCCGATATTTCCTAGTTGTTCTGCGAGCGACATTGTGTACCATCGTCCGCTCGCAAGCGACTGATGTTGAAAGGCCATACTAATTCTCGGTAACTATACGGTGGATTGTGTCGAGGATTTTTTGGCGAACAGCCTCGTCATCGACTCCCCGCGTCCGATTACCAAATGCAGGTTTGAGATTGATCATTGAGTCGAATTCAATAAACCTGTCCCCTGTTTCTGCAGGGTAGAGGTTGATGCCCCAGATATGCTCGCGCTTCGAATCTTCTTTCTCTATGAGTTCAGCTTCGGCATCAGCATGCAGCTCCACGCCGAGGGCGAGGATATTATGCTCGACGTCTATTGCCGCTTTCACCAGATCGCCGAATCGTTCATCGGCGATTTTTTGAAGTTCACCTCTTGAAATGCGATTCTTTATGATGCATATGCCCATGGACGGATCATAATAGCACGCTAACCCATCAGGGCTTTTTTCAGATCGAAGTTGGTCGTTTGATAGACGAAGTTGACCCAGTTTCCGAAGAGTATCGTGCCGGTGCTGCGCCAGAGATTTTTCGGCGGCGCATTCACGTCGTCGCCTGGGAAATATCCTTTCGGAAACGGCGCGTTCGGTCCTGATTTTTCGCGGTCCCGTCTGTATTCCTTACGAAGTGCATCCGCCGCGTATTCCGGATGCCCCTGCACGTACACGTCTCTCCCCCCTCGTCCCATGACGAGAAGGACTCCCGCCTCCTCATTCTCGAGAAGGAGCTGGAGTTCGGGAACTTTGCGCACGGCGTCTCCCGGGATTCCCCTCCAGTGCGAATGCGGACACAAAACCTCGTCGGGAAGCCCCTGCGTAAATGAGGACGCGAGATGGTTTTTCAAAGGATGCGAGAAGAGCCCCGTAATTTTGCGCGGCTTTCCTTCTGTGTCCGTATACGTTTCGCGATCGATGTTGTAGAAAAGCTTGAGGGCCGCGTGCGCGCCCCAGCATGAATAGAGCGTTGAGGCTACATGCTCGCGCGCCCAGGTGATCAGCTCCCTGAATTCTTCCCAGTAGTGGACTTCTTCGAACGAATGTTCTTCGAGATTCGCTCCTGTGACGATCAGACCGTCGAGCCCCTCGCTTTTGACTTCAGAGAATTTGCGATAGAACGCATCGAGATGATTTTTCCGCTCTGCAGAAGAAGCAAATTCGTCGAATGCAATCATCTCTGGGATGATTTGTAGCGGTGTCGAGCCGATCAAGAAGAAAAATTGCTCTTCCGTATCTTTCATGGCCGCCGTGGGCATGAGATTCAGGAATCCGATGCGCAGGGGGCGAATGTCTTGGTGTCTTGCACGCTCCTCGGTGATGAGAGGCACCCCCATGTCCCTCAAGGTCGCAAAGGACGCTGGATATTCACGGTCAGAAAGAATGATCGACATACGCGGATTCTAGCAACAGCTTCCGGTCGGGCAACGCCCAATCACTCGTTCGCGATCTTTTGCAAATAGCCTTTGGGGATGTGATTCCGGACGATGCGTATGACCATCGCGCTATCATAGCATTCACGCCGCGTGATAATATTGTGCGACACATGCGATAGAATGGGTGCATGGCCTCCGATCTAAAAGCCCTGAAGACGCAATTTCTCGAGTACATCGAGATCGAAAAAGGGCGAAGCGTGAAGACGGTCGAGAATTACGACCGGTATCTCTCACGATTTCTGAATTTTTCGAAACTCTCGAAGCCTTCGGATATTACCGAGCCGAAGGTGCGGGAGTTTCGCCTTCATTTGAATCGTCAACCCGGTACAACAGCAAATTTGAAACACAAAACGCAGAACTACTACATGATTGCGCTACGCGCGTTCCTCAAGTATTTGCGCAAGGTAAACATAGAATCGCTCCAGCCGGAGCGCATCGAGCTTGCGAAGGTGGGTGGCCGCGACCTCGATCTCATTACCGCCGAAGAGCTTAACCACCTTATGAAAAGTCCTGCTGGCGATTCTCTGAATGAACTGCGTGATCGCGCGATACTGGAATTGCTGTTTTCGACGGGGCTGCGCGTTTCCGAACTTTGTTCCCTGAATGCCAACATTGATCTTACTCGCGACGAATTCTCGGTGCGTGGCAAGGGCGACAAAGTGCGCGTCGTCTTTCTCTCCCCTTCGGCAAAAAAGGCCGTCGCGGAATATCTCAAGAAGCGCCGTGACATGGGCGAGGCGCTCTTTGTGGGTTATGGGATTGGTCAAGATTCGGCGCGTCTCACCTCCCGCTCCATCGAGCGTTTGGTCAAACAGTACGCGATCAAGGCCGGCATCACAAGGAAGGTCACGCCGCATGTCATTCGTCACCTGTTCGCGACCGACCTTTTGGAAGGTGGAGCCGACCTGCGCTCCGTGCAGGCGCTTCTCGGCCACGCGAACATAGCTACGACGCAAGTCTACACACACGTGACAGACAAACACCTCCGTGAGGTGCACAAGGCATTCCACGGCAAGCGCAGACAATGAGGCATGCTAGCATTTTGTTTTGCACATGAAACTCATCTCCTGGAACGTGAACGGGGTACGAAGCATCCATAAGAAAGGCGAACTCGTAGCGTTTCTAGAGAAGGCGAAACCGGATATTGCCTGCTTTCAGGAGACTAAAGCAGAGGAGCATCAGTCGGAAGTGGATCTGCCCGAATACGAAGAATATTGGAATTCCTCAAAAGGCCGCAAGGGGTATGCGGGGACTGCTATATTCACAAAAAAGAAGCCATCAAGCCTCATTTTCGGCTTCCCGGAGGACATTCTCAATGAATACGAATTTAAAGACGGCTACGGCGATCCAAATGAGGAAGGACGTCTCATTACAGGGGAATTTGACGGTTTTTACCTTGCGAATGCCTACACACCCAATGCGAAGCGTGACCTTTCTCGTCTTACGCTACGGCACAAACACTGGGATCCAGCTTTTCTCACGTTTCTCAAACATCTTGAGAAGAAAAAACCCGTTGTTTTCTGCGGGGATCTGAATGTAGCGCACACGCCGGACGATCTCGCGAATCCAAAGGCGAATGAAGGAGAGCATGGCTTCACGAAAGAGGAGCGCGAAGGACTCGATAACCTCGTCGAGGCGGGCTTTGTTGATACCTTCCGCATGTTTACAAAAGGAAACGGGCACTACACGTGGTGGAGTCACTTTTCGAATGCTCGGGCACGCAACGTCGGCTGGCGCATAGATTATTTTTTCGTAAGCGCAGCTCTTTTGCCTCGTATCCGCTCTGCGAAGATACATCCAGAGACGTATGGCTCTGATCACTGTCCTATATCTTTGGACCTTGATATATAGGCGTTCTTTAACGAATGACCATTATCCACACCATGTCCTTTACAATGTCCTTTACTTCGGTATCGTAATGGACAGGGATCAGGGTTCGTCCCTGCATCCTAATATGGTTTTGCGTTCAAGTTCTTTCGTCTTGCGTTCAGCCGCGAGGATTACATTCTTGCGACGAGAAAAACAGCAAGAGGGCTTCGTGCCCAGGGGCATCAACAGGTACACTCCACTAAAACGGCGACGCATAGCGTCCCAAACATTAGGAAAAAGTACCCTCGTTCGACTCCTGAAACAAGCGCAAAACATCCAGGCCGTCTCCAGGCTAGGGCACAGATCCCCAAAGAGAGTGATCCGTGTCCTTTAACTGGTGACGGCCTTTTGGTTTTTCCGCTCGCGGATACAAGCGGTTTTGGAGTCGCATATTTTTCTGCTGAAAAATTGCTCCCGCTCGGCCCGTCGGCCTACGCGGAGACTCCAAAACCGCTTGCACCCGACTTGCTTTGGCTTGCTAATTGACGTGATGCTTTTTCCGTAGTTCCTGAATTTCCACTTCTTCCTCCCCTGCTTTTCGCTCCTTACCGGCTTCGCCGAACGCTTTTAGCTCTGCCTCCGGAAGCTTTGAGAGTTCTCTCGCGCGCGACTCGAGATAGTCGCTTGTATTTTTCTTCGGGTTGTCCAAGACTTCCTCGAGGAGCGCATGCAGGATCCAGCCAATGCGCGGGCTAGGCGACTCGCCGAGCGAGATGATCTTTGTGCCGTCGATCGCAAGCATCGAAACCGAGATCGGGTCCCGTAGGGCTTCATCAACCATCGACATGTACTTCCGGAGCCGGAACGGCTGCTCCTTCGGCCGGCCCGTTCCTATCCGGTCGCAGATACGCAGTGAGAGGAGATCTTTGATATTATCCTGTCCGACATTCCTGATCGTGCGTCGTACTGCAGAGAGTGTTATCTTGTCGGGATCGGAGAAGAACATGTGCCAACGCACGAGTGCGAGGACGGTCTCTGTTGTATCGCCCGGCATGCGTAGATCTGAAAGGATTTTTCTCGCCATCTTTGCCCCGACGACTTCGTGTCCGTGGAAAGTCCAGTCGTTTTTTTCCTCCGACCAGCGTCTCACCGTAGGCTTGCCGATGTCATGGAGGAGCGCCGCCAGCCGCACGTGAAGGGGCCAGCCTTTGTCGGCCGCATGCTGGAGTGAGCGCAGCAAGTGCTCGAAGACGTCGTACGCGTGTGCCTGATTTTGTGCAATCCCGATACTCTGCTCGAGCTCCGGAATTATGTAGTTTAGGATACCAAGTTTGTGGGCGACGAAGAGCGCCGGCATTGGCTTCGGGCTTTCGAGAATTCGCACAAACTCGTCCCGCACGCGCTCACGCGAAATTTTTTCGAGGAGGAATGCGTCGGAGGCTATTGCTTCGGCGGTCTTCGCTTCTATCGTGAAGTCGAGTTCGGCTGAAAGCCTAACGGCACGGAGCATTCTCAATGCATCCTCTTTGAAGCGCTCGTTGGGATTGCCGACGGCTGCGACCGAGCGCCGCTTTATATCCTCTATTCCGCTATGCTCGTCGACGAGTGTTCCACTTTTCGGCTCGTAGGCGAGCGCGTTTACCGTGAAATCGCGGCGCTTGAGGTCTTCCGAAAGCGTCTTTGCCCAGCGAATTTCGTCGGGATGGCGCACGTTGGAGTACTTCCCTTCTTCCCGATACGGCGTGATTTCCACGACCTTGAGACGCGGATCTTCGGAGTTTGTAACGGCGCCAACCGTACCGAATTTGTTTTCGTAGAACGTTTCTTCAAAAAGTTTCTGTATCTCTTCTGGCTTCGCGTTGGTTGTGATGTCCCAATCCTTCGGCTCGCGCTCGAGCAGAAGATCACGCACGCAGCCGCCGACGAGGTACCCCTCAAATCCCTCTCGTGTCAGCCGCTCGTGGAGTTCACGAACCTCCAGAGGAATCGGCAAGTTCTCCTTCATGACGGCATTCTAGCACCGTGCACCTCGCAGCACGCTGTATTATTATGGTATGTCTGCTCCCGTGGTGAAATGGATATCACGGCAGTCTTCGGAACTGCTATTCCAGGTTCGAATCCTGGCGGGAGCGCACTAGAGTGTCGAGTCTAACGTTGATTCTGGTTTTTCAGGCGATCCATGCAGGTTTCCGGAATCCGGATAGGGACGGAGCAAAAGAATAAACAAGATGAAAGCCACGAGTGCGAGAATAGAGAAAAGCCACATGCCCCAAACGGGTGATTTTTTCATGTGCGGGTAGGGGGAATCGAACCCCCGTCATTTGATTGGCAACCAAATGTTCTACCATTGAACCATACCCGCGTTTGCCCGCGGCAAACAATGCCGGTGATTATACAGAATAACCTTACCGGAGCAATTTATCTCGTCGCCCCCGGTAGGTTGATGACTGTTTGTGTACTCTGTGGACCTTTGGCCCCGCGTTCCCAGAATGCGATGGCAAGACCCGCAAGTGCAATGATGGTCGCAATTACCGGGACCCATGGAGATGTCCTGCAGCTTTCCGCGAAGTACCAGAGACCGAAGAGGAGGAGGAACGGCACGACGATGGCAGCGGCCGTCCATTCCTGTGTACGCATTGCGGGCGGCAGCTGAGACTGTCCGAAGACGGCGAACGCGACAATAGCAACGAATACTGCCAGAAGGATAAACCACAGACGATCGGCACCCGCTCCCGCGCAAATGTCTTTTAGAATATTCTGCGTCGTTGCGAACGCCGCGCTTGTTGCCGTCTCCTTGGCACCCACTCCCGTAGTGGTAGCGGGTTTGACAGCAGAGGCAGGAGCTGGCGTGGGCTTGGGAGCAGTAGTTCCGGTGGTCGGAGGCGTTACGGGCGTGGGCGATGGAGCGGGAGAAGGAGGAGTAAGAGAGAGTTCCCCGCTTGGCGTCAGGGTAGTCGCCACAGAGGTGATGCAGACTGGCTGCCCACTCCCTTTGGCGGAAAGCATGGTGACCAAGATCGGAAGACTTCCCCGGACGGGCATGGATGGAAGGTCGGCATGGATGCGCACGGCCCCTGTGGCAGCGCCCATTCGCGTCATTTGATTAAAAGGAATGTTCACATTTCCTACGGTTGCCGCAATCGCGACGTATGAGCTGTCCCCTACTGTGAATTCGAATGAGTGGAGTGATCCGTCATATACATAAGGAGTAAAGCCCGTAACGCTGGCGGGGGCGCATGTGTTGCTTCCAGGCGGCAGGAGCTGCGCCGTCTGCACCGAAACTTCAGCGGCAGAGGCGAATGAAGGAGCAATAAGGAGAGCTGAAATTATAAAGACCGATACTGCGATAACCCGAATCCCTATGGTGTTACTCATGGACGTCACGCTAGTATGCCGTGCTTATTTTCGTCAAGCTAAAAATGTGTTCCAGTATTGACATGTCCTTCAAGTTGTTTTATAAAGGACAAATAACGGACTTCCCCGGCACATCTTCAAATTCCTTTAGGGCTATGATAGCTAGGATTGTAGCCATTTTATGCTCATATGTGGAAAAACCTGTGGATATGGGGATAAAGGACAGCAGAATATTTGTCCGTTTGCCTCAACTCTAACCTTGCTCGGCATGACGCAGAAAATAATAGATTGATTTTTGGCTAACCTGTTGAGCTCCTGGATGCCTTAGCCACTGTGTTTGTGCTTAGTAACATCATGGGATACATTTCACGTGAAAATTGCTCGCACCTGTCGCAGACCGCATACTCGTGCAATGTATAATTGGAGATTGTGAGTATGATTCCTGATGATATCCGAAAGGACGTTGGCAGAGACGGAGAGGACATTGCATGCCAGTTTCTCGAACGAAAAGGGTACAAAATCATTGGCAGAAATTATAGGCGGAAGTGGGGTGAGGTCGACATCATTGCGGAGAAGGGAGGGGTTATCCGCTTTGTGGAGGTAAAGGCCCTGACGTTGCATGATGGAGACTTTTCACGTGAAATGGATCGCTTGCCAGAGGAGCTTGTGCATAGGAGCAAACTGCGGAAAGTCGCAAGAACAGCCGTGCTCTACATGGAAGAGAGAAAGGACAAGCGAGAATATCAGATAGATGTTGTTGGGGTCATTATGAATGAGGCAACTCGTACTGCACGCTGTCGACTCTTTGAACAAGCGTTAGAGGAAAATCTCTAACCCGGCGGCATAACGGACAAGCTGTAATATTGATGTCCTTTAGATTTCGTGTCGTAGACTTGCACGAGATTTTCTATTCGGGCCGCCCAGAATCGGACTGGGTCTACCTGCTCCCAAAGCAGGCGTACTACCGGTATACGACGGCCCGTCGCACGCATGCTAGCACACTATCGGTATTGTCGTTTCGCAATCTCGCTGATGAGAAGCTCGGTGAGCGTATCAACATGCTTCATTCGAAAATTTGCCTCAAGCGCTGCGATGTCATTCGCAAGAAAGGCAGCAATATCTAGTCCGGTCTGCTCCTGTAAATCACGGTCTATGTAGCTGAGGGTCAGTGCCCGCAGTTCGCGATCGGCGGTTGTTACTCCCTCACTCGTCGTTGTAATAATGCCGATGAGATGACCCCACGCATTCACGATGGGTCCGCCCGAGGAGCCGCTTTGTGCCTCGGGCACACCCCCAAGCGAGAGCATGTCGACCGTATCTGCGTCAAATGTCATAAGTCTTTTGACGGACGTAATGGTCGAGGCGGGGTGTAGGTTGAACTGTGTGGCACGTGGGCCGACAAATTCTGCCGGATAGCTAGCCGCCAAAACCGGATCGCCGGGGAAGCCAACCCCTTCACGTATATCGATCGGGAGTGCGGGAAATCCGCCAGCTGGCGGAGCGGGGAATTGCTTTGCTTCCGGCAAGGGAACAATTTGTAGAAGCGCGTAATCGTGCTCCCCGGTTCCCGTCGGGCTCTCGTTGGTTATATCCGCTGCATGATTCTGAATCCAAACCGGTGGTATGTAGAGCACGTTTGCGCTCCAGAGCGTCTCGGCAGGGGCGCCCGAGCGGATGACGCATGAGAGATTGGTCCGCCCGCTCTCTGCAAGGAGCACATACTGTGCCACATGGGCGTTGGTGAGAATTACGCCACGCGAATCGATGATAGCTCCGCTTCCAGAGGTGGGCTGCAGCGTGCCAGCTTCGGGGATGCACAAGATGTTGACGAGCGCGAGGCGGGTATTTTCATTCACCGTAAGGAATGAGAGCGGAGGGGTCGGGTAGGGATTCTGTATCCGAACGACCGATGCAGTTGTGTTTTGTGCAGCTGAAGAAGGAAGAGAAGCCGCACTCGCGGCCGAGATTTCGGCACTCGGCTCTTCTTGCGGAGATTGCACGTCTGCAGGAGAGACTACTTCCTGCTTCTCTGGGATTGAGGATTCCTGCAGAGCGGGTTCGTACTTAGAGACGACACCTGCTATTTGCGCTGTATCGGAAATCTCACCGGCGACGTCGCGGGACGGTTGCTCTGAAGTGAGGACAAGCACCGCCACGCTTATGATGCCGATGGCTGCAATATAGGTGAGAAGGGTACGAGGTTCAGTAGACATTTGGGCTGAATATACGAATTATTCCAGCCTCATTCAAGTTTTTTGATGAAGGGCATTCGGGGTATGATGCTCGTGCGCGGGATTAGTTTAGTGGCAAAATAGCGGTTTTCCAAACCGCGGTCGTGGGTCCGATTCCCACATCCCGCACCAAAAACAAAAATCGGTCCGCCAGCTGGCGGACCGATTTTTTGCTTCCAGAACCTAGTCCCTAGAAACTAATACCTATTTAAGTGCGTCTTTGAGCGTCTTCGAAGCACGGAATTTCGGAACTTTCATCGCTTTAATCTGGATCGTTGCTCCAGTGCGCGGGTTCCTGCCCATGCGGCCCGCACGGGTCTTTGCCTCGAAGATGCCGAGGCCCGCGATTGAGACCTCATCGCCATCCTTCAATTTGTTCGTGATCATGTCGATAATTGTCTCAACGGCGCGCTCGCCGTCGGCCTTTGTGCAGCCAATCGTCGAAGCTACCTTCTCAACCAAGTCCATTTTATTTGCCATAGGAGTTTGCTAGGTAATGTAATAAATATGCGCTTTTTCGACCCTGCCTACCGACAGGCAGGCTTCGTGACCATTTTGAGCCGTATTTTGGCCATGTCAACCCCGTACTACAATAAGTAATAAGTTTGAAGAATGGCAAAAACAATAGAAACAGGCTTAGCTGCAGGCGCAGGTATTCGAGAATGATCAGAAAAGTATTGTAGTACGGGGTCAACGGGGCTCTCTATTTGAGATAAAGCTTGCCAACGCGTCAAAAACTCCTTGAAATATAAGCCTTGAGAGGTTAATGCTAACTCGCGATCATCGTGCGTATTCGATGACGCGGATTTCTCCCCAGTACCACAACGCTACGCGTTGGATACAGGGCAGGTGGATGACTTGTTCAAAAAGTTAGCGGGCATACTCTATAACTCTTGTCTCGCGGATGACAGAGACTTTGATCTCGCCCGGATACTGCAATTCTTTCTCGATTTTGTCGGCGATGTCGCGGGCGAGCGAGTAGTGTAATTACTATATTGCTATTTTCCTATTACCTGCTATGGTTAACAATATGTCAGTCACCATCAGCAAAATTACACGAGCGGGGCAGATCACTCTTCCCAAGAGAATACGTAGCCGGGGGGTGTTTGCTAACGCAAAAGCGGTGTCTTTTGAAGAGCGGGGGAGCGAAATTGTCATTAAACCATTGCAGGTGCACAGCGCGCGAGAGGTGAAAAACGATCACCTTTCGGTCGTTGAATACACCATGCGCGATTGGCTTGATAGCGCGCATGACGACTTGTTTGAGATTCCGAAATAAATATGAAGCAAGGAGATATCGTGATTCTCGAGTTTCCTTTTTCGAATACTGTAGAGAAGAAACTTCGACCGGCGCTCGTACTTTCTAACACGCGCTACAACCAGCGCGCCAATGTGCTTCTTGCGGGAATTTACGGAAAGAAACAGCCGTTCTCAATCACACTCACTGCAGATGATCTACGAGATGGACGATTGCGCAAAGCGTCTTTCATTAGTCTGCAGAACATTTTCAGTGCCGATAAGTCACTCATTCAACAGACTGTCGGCGTACTTACCGCGCCTAAACTCAAGGAAGTTTTGAGGGATTTGCAAAAATGTCTCTAGCGTGCGTACTCAATGACGCGCGTTTCGCGGATGACTGAGACCTTTATTTCACCCGGATACTGCAATTCTTTTTCGATTTTGTCGGCGATGTCGCGGGCGAGCTTGCGGGCGTCGAGGTCGGTTATTTCCTCCGGCTTCACGATTACACGGACCTCGCGCCCGGCCGCAATGGCATAGCTTTTCTCGACGCCCGGCTGCCCATTCGCGATAGCCTCAAGCTCCTCGAGTCGTTTGATGTAATTTTCCACCGAATCTCGGCGTGCGCCCGGTCTGCCGCCGGAAATGGCATCGGCTACCTGCACGATCATCGATTCGGGTGTTTCGTACGGATACTCTTCGTGGTGCGCCTGCATCGCTTTCACGACTGCTTCATCGACACTGAATTTCTGGAGTATGCGGCGGCCGATCTCGACATGCGTTCCTGGAACTTCATGGTCGACGGCCTTTCCGATATCGTGGAAGAGCGCTCCAGCGCGTGCGACTGCCTCGTTTGCGCCGAGCTCGCTCGCAAGCATGCCCGCGAGGTGCGCGACCTCGACCGAGTGGTCGAGAACATTTTGGCCGTAGCTTGTGCGGAAGTAGAGACGACCAAGGATCATGAGAAGCTTCGGATCAAGGTTCTGCACCTTCGCGTTGTATGCCGCCTCCGCGCCCTTCTTTTTGATGATCGTATTGATTTCCTCTTCCGCCTTTTTCACCATCTCCTCGATTTTCGCTGGCTGGATGCGGCCATCGAGAATGAGGTTTTCCAAGGCGATGCGCGCCACCTGCCGGCGGATGGGGTCGAAGGATGAGAGCGTGATCGTTCCGGGGGTGTCGTCGATGATAACGTCGACGCCGGTTGCGCGCTCGAAGGCGCGGATGTTGCGACCCTCTTTGCCGATGATTTTGCCCTTTATCTCGTCGGAGGGAAGGGAAATGGTTGTCGCGAGGACGTCGGAGACAACGGAATTGCCGAGCCGGTGCACGGCGGTCGTGAGTATTTCTTTAGCCCGCTGCTCGAGGCGCTCATTGCCTGAAATTTCGAGTTTGCGCATGCGACTCTCGAGGTCGGACTCATACTGTTTCTCAACCGATTTGACCAAATCGGTCTTTGCCTCCTCGGCAGAGAGATGCGCAACCTTCTCG
>Ga0209542_10010908_pt1 | contig 16249 bp, 17 predicted proteins | sample RifCSPhighO2_01_FD_184028 | JGI IMG/M metagenome (GOLD analysis project Ga0209542, IMG submission 184028) | Soil microbial communities from Rifle, Colorado - Rifle CSP2_plank highO2_0.1 (SPAdes) (version 2) | ecosystem: Environmental > Terrestrial > Deep subsurface > Rock core/Sediment ...
TATATAATCAACCTCACTATATGAAATTATCCAAAGATAAAGTTAGACATGTAGCAAAGCTTGCTAATCTGCCGCTTACTTCTGAGGAGGAGGAAAAATATTCAGAACAACTTTCCAAGATTTTGGATTATACTGACCAGCTGAGTAAAGCTGATACTGAAAAAGTGGAGCCGACATACAATGTTTCCGGATTAACTAATATTATGGCAAAAGATGAGGTTAGTGAATCACTGCCACAAGAAGATGCTACTAAAAATGGAACTAATATTAAAGATGGATTTTTTGTAACTAAGGGAGTGTTTAACTATGAATAATCACAATATGTCATTCTGGGGAGTAAACGACTCCAGAATCTTAATAGGAGGATTCTGGACAAGCCAGAATGACGGATAAATGACAGATATAACTTCTCTAACTTTAACTCAAACACTGGCAGCTCTAAAAGATAAAAAGCTGTCTAAAGAGGAGTTAAATAAAGCTTATTTGGAGAGAATAAAAAAGCTAAATCCCAGTTTGAATGCTTTTCTTTTTGTAAATGAAGATTCAGGCGAGATTCCGGTTGCAATTAAGGATCTAATTTCTGTTAAAGATATGCCAATGACTTGCGGGTCAAAGATTCTGGAGAATTATATACCTCCATACAATGCTACAGTTATCGATAGATTAGCCTCACAAGGAGTCTCCTTTTGTGGTAAGACAAATTTAGATGAGTTTGCAATGGGAAGTTCTGGAGAAAATTCAGCTTATGGTCCAGCCAAAAATCCATGGAACCTGGTTAAGGTTCCCGGGGGATCTTCCTCAGGTTCTGCAGTGGCAGTGGCGGCTGACATGGCTGTTTTTGCACTCGGAACAGACACTGGCGGTTCGATCAGACAACCAGCTTCCCTTTGCGGAGTTGTAGGACTTAAGCCTTCATATGGAAGGGTTAGCAGGTATGGTGCACAAGCTATGGCTAGTTCTCTTGATCAGATTGGACCAATTACTAAGTCTGTGGCTGATGCAAGGTTGGTTTTAGAATGGATTTCAGGTGGTGGCGGTCATGACTCAAATTGTCATGCTAAACCGTTTGTCACCCTGAGTGAAACGAAGGGTATATATTCTTCGGCTTCGCCTCAGAATGACAGAATGTTAAAAGAAATAAAAGTTGGTGTACCTAAAGAATATTTTGGTAAGGGATTAGATTCTGAAGTCGAAAAGGTAATAAGAGATGCAATAAAAAAGCTGGGAGACTTGGGAGCGGAGATTGTAGAAGTGGCACTACCGCATACTGAGTATGCAGTTGCAGCTTACTACATTATTATGGCTTCAGAGGTTTCTGCTAATTTAGCAAGGTATGATGGTATTAGATTTGGAAAAAATCGTGATCAGTTTGGTGACGAAGCAAAAAGAAGAATAATGCTTGGAACCTTTTCGCTATCCAGCGGATATTATGATGCATATTTTACAAAGGCAGCTAGGGTAAGAACTTTAATAAAGAAGGATTTTGATATTGCCTTCGAAAAGTGTGATGTTATAGTAGGACCGGTTTCACCAACGGTAGCCTGGAATCTGGGTGGAAAAATTAACGATCCCCTAACAATGTATTTATCAGATGCTTATACTATTCCAGGGTCTCTTACTGGAATTCCTGGACTTTCTGTACCTTGTGGATTTGCGGATGGAATGCCTGTAGGGCTCCAAATATTGGGAAAACATATGGATGAAGAAACAGTTTTGAATGTAGGGGAAATTTACGAAAATGTCACAGATTGGAAAGATAAAAAACCCAACATGTCATCCTGAGTGAAACGAAGGATATATTCTTCACTTCGTTCAGAATGACAAAAATAAACTATGAATAAAGTATATGAAACAGTTATAGGTATAGAAGTACATGTTGAGTTAAACACTAAAACAAAGATGTTTTGCAGATGCTCAGCGGATTACTTTGGGAAAAAACCGAATACTCATACGTGTCCAGTTTGTTTAGGTATTCCCGGAGCATTGCCTTATATAAATGAGGAAGCCATAAAAAAATGCATGCGAATTGGATTAGCCTTAAATTGTTCAGTTAATGAACAGTCATATTTTGAAAGAAAAAACTACTTCTATCCGGATTTAGCCAAGGGTTACCAAATCTCTCAGTTGGTTAAACCTTTGAATATAAATGGTCAGCTCGAGGTGGAGGATGAAAGTGGCGTGACTTCAATAATTCGAATCAATAGAGTCCACCAGGAGGAAGACACCGGTAAGTTAACTCACGTTGGCAGTGAGACTTTAATTGATTTTAATAGATCAGGAGTGCCTTTGGTGGAAATAGTGACCGAACCGGATTTTCATTCATCAGCCCAGGTTAAAGATTACGCCAAAAAGCTTCAGCAGATTTTTAGATATTTAGGAGTTTCCAATGCAGATATGGAGCGGGGGGATATGCGATTGGAGGCAAATGTTTCGGTTCGTCCAGTGGGGCAAAAAGAGTTACCACCATATCGTGTGGAACTTAAAAATATTAACAGTTTTAGATTTATGCAAGCAGCTATTGAATACGAAATAAAGAGGCAAATTTGGGTTTTGGAGAGAGGTGAAACGCTAACTCAAGAAACCAGAGGATGGAATGAAACCAAAAAAGAGACTTATTTACAACGAAGCAAGGAAGAAGCACACGATTACAGGTATTTTCCGGAGCCGGATCTCCCGGAATTGAAAATTGACACATTGCAACTCCGGGAGTTACTGCGTAAACAACTCCCGGAGTTACCTGCTCAGAAGGTTAAGAGATTTTTTGATGAATATGGGTTAAATAAAGCGCAAATAGCCATGATGGCAGATTCAAAAGAAATGGCTGAATTTTTTGAAGAAGCAGTAAAAGTTGGTAGCAAATATAAAGTAGAAAGTATAAAGGTGGCAAATTTTATAATTAACAAGAAAGTTAATATTGAAGATATTAATCCTGAGCAACTAATAAAAGATATTGTAAATCAAAACACTGGAATGATTTCTGATGAAAAAGAGTTGGAAAAGGTAGTTAAAGAAGTTATTGATGAAAATTCTAAAGCAGTGGAGGATTTTAAAGCTGGAAAAGAGGTAGCACTTCAAGTTATAATAGGTTCTGTAATGAAAAAAACAAAAGGTAAAGCAGAAATAAAAAAAGTTAAAGAAATACTGGAAGGAGTTTTAAAATCTTAAATGGTAGAGACTACGGTAGAAACTAAGGAACCTGAAAATACTTCTTTAACAAAACCTGAGTCTTTCAGGGTAAGATTATTTAACAAAGTTTTAAGTTGCTTACCAAGTGCTTATATATACGAGCCAAAAGAAGCATGTAATATAAATACAGCAAGAGAAGCACGCATTACTGCCATAATGACGGGAATTTTTTGCGGAGCTGGAGTAGGAATGTTAACAGGAATTTTTGCTAATTTTTCAGAAAGTACACCGCTTATCCGTTCTGTTCTAATGACATACACATTTACTTATGCAGGTAGTTTATGCGGGGCTTATGTATATAAGCTGGAAAGTAAAAGAGTAAATAGAGTTATGTTACAAACTGAAGCAAAAAAGCAAGTTTTGCCTACTTGAATCTCTTCTTATAAGTGCTGGTAGAATATACCAGACATGACTAAATTTGTTCACCTTCATACTCACAGTGAATATTCACTTCTAGACGGTCTTTCAAAAATCACGAAACTTGTAAAAGCTGCAAAAGATCTCGGAATGGATTCTTTGGCTATAACTGACCACGGTGTTATGTACGGGGCAATAGAATTTTACAAAGAATGTAAAAGTCAGAATATAAAATCTATAATAGGAGTGGAAGTATATGTTGCCCCAAGATCACATAAATCAAAAGAGGGAAAGATGGATTCCGAGCCGTATCATTTAACTCTTCTTGCAAAAAATTATCAGGGATACTTAAATCTTTTGAAACTTGTTTCTATATCTCATCTTGAGGGTTTTTACTATAGACCAAGAGTAGATAAGGCACTTTTAAAGCAGTTTCATGAGGGTTTGATAGCTTTATCAGGCTGTCCGGCTGGTGAGTTTATAAGAACCTTAGATTCAAAAGGCAATGAAAAGGCAGAAGAAATAGTTAAACAATATCTGGATATTTTTGGAGAAGGAAATTATTATCTGGAGATTCAAAACCATTTTTATAAAAATATTATGGAAACCGGCAAAAATTTAGACCAGGGAGTAAAAAAGGATCTTGAAAATATGGCTAGACTGCAGGACTTAACATGGGAGGCAGCAAAAACTATAGGAAAAAAGACAGGAATCGGGATTGTTGCAACAAATGATTCCCACTATATAAAAGAAAATGACGCGGAAGCTCAAGATGCGCTTCTTTGCATTCAAACTGCAAAGTTTATTTCAGATGTAGACAGACTCCGAATGATTGATACTCCAAATCTATACCTTAAGTCCTCTGAGGAAATGGGGGAGGCGTTTTACCTTATCCCTGAAGCTTTAGAAAATACAGCCAAAATTGCAGAAATGGTGGATTTGGAAATTGAAACAGGAAGGGCAATCTTTCCGGTATTTAAAACGCCTGAAGATAAACAGCCCATGGAATTTCTAAAAGAACTTACCTTTGAAAAAGCAAAAGAAAAAATGGAATTGTCAGATAATGTTGTAAACAGGTTAAATTATGAGCTTGATATTATTGAATATAAAAAATACGCAGATTATTTCCTGGTTGTTGCTGATTTTATAGACTGGTCGCACCGGAATGGAATTATTACAAACACCCGCGGTTCTGCGGCAGGCTCACTGGTTTTATATTCACTGGGAGTTACAAACTTAAACCCGATTGACTATCTCCTTCCTTTTGAAAGATTCTTAACAAAAGACAGACCAACCATGCCGGATATTGATGTAGATTTAGCAGACGACAGAAGAGATGATGTAATCAGATATCTAATGAGCAAATATGGTGAGGATAAAGTAGCACATATTGTTACTTTCGGGACTATGATGGGACGGGCTGCAATACGTGATATTGGAAGGGTTATGGCAATTCCATACGGAGAAGTAGATAGGATTGCAAAACTCGTGCCTCCTCCGCATCAGGGTTTCCACAAACTTCTTAAAGACGCAATAAAGGAAGTTCCTGAGCTTGCCGAATTGTACCGGAATAACGAGCAGTATAAAAAAATGCTTGAGCTTGCAATAAAAGTTGAAAGTACTGTACGCCATGCATCCGTCCATGCGGCCGGAATTTTAATTACACCGGAGGATATTACAAAATACGTGCCGCTTCAAAGGGAAGCTAACGGTGATAAACTGGTCTCACAATATGATATGTTTTCTACAGTTGATGAGTATGGGGGGATTGGGCTTGTTAAAATGGATTTACTCGGAATCAGGAATCTCTCAATTCTAGGCAGATCAGTTGAATTTGTTAAAGCAAATCAGGGAAAAGATGTAAATATAGAAAAACTTCCGCTCGATGATAAAAAGACATACGACCTGCTTTCAAGAGGTGAAACCATGGGCGTATTCCAGCTTTCCTCTGATGGTATGAAACGGTATTTAATAGATCTTAAACCCAATAACATTTTCGACATTATGGCAATGGTTGCGCTTTACAGACCAGGACCAATGAGTGTTATACCCGAGTACATAGACAGGAAACATGAACCTGACAAAGTGACTTACCTTGATCCTAGAATGAAAGAATACATGGATCAATCCCTGGGGCTTTTAGTTTATCAGGAAGATGTTATTTTAACAGCTATTAATATTGCAGGTTATTCCTGGACTGAAGCTGATAAATTCAGGAAAGCTATGGGAAAAAAGAAGCCGGAAGAAATGGCAAAACAAAAAGACCATTTTGTTGAAGGCTGCGTTGAAAATGGTATGAAGCGGGAAAAAGCTGAAGAACTTTTTAAACTTATTGAAACGTTTGCAGCTTACGGATTTAATAAGCCCCATGCAGCAAGCTATGCGATGACTGCATATCAGACAGCTTACATGAAGGCGAATTTTCCGGTTGAATTTATGGCTGCAGTTATGACTGCGGAATCCGGTGATACGGAAAAGATTGCACACGCCATTGAGGAGTGTAAGAGGCTGGAGATTGTGGTTCTGCCTCCTGATATAAACCATTCAGATTTAGGATTTACGATCCAGGATTTGAAAGGCTTATCTAAAACAGATTTAGAAAGAGGTATAACAGAGGTAGACGCTAAGCTTAGGCAGGGTATCCGTTTCGGCCTTTCCGCTATAAAAAATGTCGGGGATTTGGCAATAAACTCCACAATTAATGCAAGAAAAAAAGGTGGAGAATTTAAAAGTATTATGGATCTTTGTTCAAGAGTTGATACAAGGCTTGTAAATAAAAAAGCGCTTGAGAGTTTAATTAAAGCGGGTGCTCTAGATACCCTGGGATCAAGAGCTGCCCAGCTTATAATTTTAGACCAATGCCTGGAGCAGTCGCATAAACTTACAAAGTCCAGAAATTCCGGTCAGGTTTCCCTTTTTGGAGGTGAGGACGAGAGTATTTCCGTTAAAATACCGGCAGTTGATGAACTTCCATTGGAGCAAATGCTTATTTTTGAAAGAGAGTTTTTGGGATTTTACCTTCATGAACCGCCGTATTTATTAAAGCTTACTGCTCTTGGAGAATATGTTTCATATAAAATATCTGAACTCTCAGATGAATTAATCGGACAAAAATTAACTTTGGGTGGTGTAATTTTAGATGTAAAAAAAGTACTGACAAAAAAGTCTCAGGCTGAGATGGCATTTGTAAAAATTTCAGATGGAATTGGTGAAATCGAATGCGTTATTTTTCCTCAGACCTTTGGTCAGACTAAGGAATTTTTATTTAAGGATAATGTAATCTTAGTTTGGGGAAGAATTGATAAACGGGAAGATAGTTTATCCCTGGTTGTAGATAATACATCTTTATTCGAGCCTGAAAATGCCCAAAAAATGGAAAAAAATGTTGAGATTTCTGTTCCTCCTGGAACTGGAGCGGATATTTTACAAAAAATTAATCAGACACTGCGGGGTTATCCCGGAGATACATCTGTTTCCATACTTTTACCAAACGGTGGGGATATACCAAAAAGAATGATCTTGCCGTTTTCAGTAGATCCAGCTGAAGCTTTAGAATCCCAAATAAAGGAACTACTAGGTGAAGGAGCATTTAGGAGGGTATAAACCTTCGTCATTGCGAAGCCACGAAGTGGCTGTGGCAATCTATTTAATGTCTTGATATACTTAACATTATGGCTGAAAGACTATTTTCTCGAGAGCAAATATATGCTTTTATAGATAGAGCAGGAAAAGCTACGTACGCTGGTGGTGGGGCAGAATCTGAGCAACCAGAGCGTTCTGGTTTTAAGGAACTAGAATATGCGGAGGGTGAATGGAGCTATATAGATAGCTTACAGGCTATTACAGATCTAGAGGTATGGAAGTTGTGAGATTTAAAGAGAAACCAGTTTGGGCTTCTATGTATGGCGGGGGATGTTAAATGGTAAGGAAGAGTTAGCAGATAAGACCTTCGATTTTTTGAAAAAAGCTATGAGTATAGATGAAGAAGACTTCTTATCACTCAGAGGTCCGCGCGAATTAAAAGATGGTGAGTGGAGATATAAATATGATCAGGATGGGGATATATTTGAATTTTCAGGTTACGAAGAAATTTATTACCAGATGAATTAGTTTTCTTTCACAGAATAATTGGTGGAGTTGTAGATGCTTAATTCTAAGTTTATTCACTCTCTCTTCCTAACATAATCAAAGTACGAATACGCTTGGTTCGATACTCTACGTTCCCAGGAGTCTTTTTGCAAAGCTAGAGCTATGGGGTGGTTGCAGGTGAAGAGTATTTATGTTAAACTTCAAACATGATTTCGGGAACTGTTAAGGATACTGATATACATATTGGGGATATGTTGAGGGTTCACACTCAAGTAGTTGAAGGTGGAAAAACAAGGATACAAATTTTTGAGGGAATTTTGATACGGCTTAGAGGCAGGGGTGAAAGTGCAACTTTTACTGTTAGGAAAATCGGAGCAGGCGCAATTGGAGTAGAAAGAACTTGGCCTTTGGACTCTAAAGCTTTAGTTAAGCTGGAAGTAAAGAAAAAGACAACTGGAGTCAGGCGTTCAAAGCTTTATTATCTTCGGGACAGAATTGGTAAACGGGCAGTCAGGGTTTAATGGTTTACCCCACGCTTGATATTGAGAAATCACTCTGGAAATCTGGTTATTCGGCAATATGTGGACTTGATGAGGTAGGTCGAGGATCTTTTGCAGGACCTGTTGTAGTTGGGGCTGTAATATTTCCAAAAAACTGTAAAATTTCATATGGAGTTGCTGATTCAAAATTGCTAAAACCCAAAGCTCGTGAGCTGCTGGCAAAACAGATTAAAATACATGCAGCCTCATGGTCTGTTGCAGAAATTAGTGTAAAAAAGATAAACAAGCTTGGTATTGGTAATGCAACTCAAATGGCATTCAGGAAAGCACTTCGATTACTTACGGTAAAACCAGACTTTGTATTAATTGATGCATTTTACATAAAACATCGTGATAAAAGATATCAAAAAGCTGTGAAAGATGGTGATAAAATTTGCGCATCAATTTCTGCAGCCTCCATCATTGCAAAAGTTTATAGGGATGAATTAATGAAAAAAATGAATAGAAAATACCCTGAGTATGGTTTTGATAAACATAAAGGATACGGGACAAAACTGCATCAGGAAATGATAAGATTACATGGTCTGTCAATAATTCACAGGAAATCATTTGATTTAGAAAAGTTTTTAGATTCTTCGCGGAGTTTACCCCGTACTTGATACGGGGCTCAGAATGACAAATAATAACAAACAAACAGGTGATTATGGGGAAACTTTAGCTTGTGAATTTCTGAAAAAACAGGGTTATAAAATCCTTGAAAGAAATTTTAGAATAAGGGGCGGAGAAATAGATATTGTCGCAAAAGATAAAGACGATCTGGTTTTTGTGGAAGTTAAAACACGCTACACCCGTGAATATGGATCCCCTGCTGAGGCCGTAACCCCCTGGAAAATAAGATTTTTAATAAGAGCCTCTCAATTTTATTTACTAAGAAATAGACTTTTAGAAAACCCTTACAGAATAGATGTTATTGCAGTAGATTTTACAAATAATAATGAAATAGAGCATATTAAAAATATTACTAACTAATGTACTTTTGAGCCTAATTTGATATATTGACAGATTAAGCCAACACCTGTTTATAATATAAATATGTCCTCGATAATTGATGATGTAAAAAGTGCAATAACTACAGTAATTTCTGGAGCCGGTGATATTGTTTCTGCATCGCAGGATGTTGCAAAAGATAATGTAATAAAGGCAGTTCAGGGTGTAGGAGGTGCTGCAGTTTCCGGGATTACAGCAGTTTCTGAGGTTGTAGATGGAGGAGTCCAGGCTTTTTCTTCAGTCGGAGGCTCTTTCACCGGAGGAGTAGTCGGTTTGGTAAGAGGTGCGATTGACGGAGCAAAAGATACGGGAGTAGATGTAACTGAAGCGGCAGGTGAAGCTGCATCGACTGTAGTTAAGACAACATATCAAATTGGAGGGGATGTTGGCAGTGTTGCTGTTTCTGCTGTGGAGGGTGCAATTGCAGCAGCAGGTGACGTAGGTGTGGACTCTGGTACTCTTGCAAAAGGAGCTGTACTGGGTACAATTCGGGCTGCTGATGAAATAGGCTCAGAGGCAGGGTCAATAGTTAGAAAAGCACTTCTTTCTGCTGCCGCGCTGCCGCATGATATTATTGATGCCCTTTTAACCGGAGAAACAGACTCTTAAGCATTTCAATTTTTAATCTTTAAATCAGCGCTTACAACAAAAGGTATTTCCTCCCAGTCATGAACTTTTCTAACTTTCTTATTTAATTCCCACATTTTCCCAATTAAACTCAAGTCTACTTTTAATTCCCTTGCAAGACCAAGTAGTGCAATAGTATCTTTTGGAAAGCATTTGCCTCCAAAACCTCTCTGCGTTGTTATATCCAGATGTGAATCGTAAATTCTAGGGTCAGCTGCCACCATAGATTTAACTTCTTCATATTTAATTCCTAGAGCCTGACACAAATCAAACATCTGGTTTGCAAAAGTAACTTTCAGGGCAAGATAAGTGTTTGCCATATATTTAACCATTTCTGCAGTTGTCGGGTCTGTTTGAAAAACCAGAGTTTTTGAAAACCTTTGTTTGTATAAAGAGACTACCCTTCTGGATACCAAATCGTTTGAAGCACCTATAATTGTTCTGTCTGCATTGATAAAGTCCTCAAGATAACTTGCTTCCCTTAAAAATTCAGGATTAAAGGCAAAATTCGACTTAGGGTATTTTTTTTCAAACTTCAGTGTTGTACCAGGGACAACAGTAGATTTTATGACTATGATTTTATCAGTATTATCTGTTAACTTAGTTATTTCCTCCATCATTTCTTCTATTATTGATAAGTCTATTCCGGATTCATCAACCTTCATTGGAGTCGGGAGACAAATAAAAATAAACTCTGAAGTTTTAATAACTTCATCTAAAGGCGTGCTTTCTTTATATTTGTCAAAGTATTTAATTACGTATTTATCTTTTATTTCAGGTTGGGAAAACCCATATGCCACAGCCTGCCCCACAATTCCATAACCGATAATTCCAAGGGAGGCAGGATTTATGAGATTTGAGGTTGAAGTATTTGAACTTGCCATAGAATATATATTACCACAAAGTAGCCCAAATGTTTGAGAATTGGAACCAGCTTCTGAATACTTTAGGTGCGTGGAATAATATATTACAGTCTGGCTTTAAACCCAAGCTGGCTTATACTACCAATAGGGATTAGAACTTATGCTTTATCTTTAAAATATCCCAATTCCATCTGAGGAAAAAGGGGTTAAACCCTAAGCTAGAGTAATAGGGCCGGAGTGATATAAGATACCTTTTTAAAAATTTTGGCAAATAAGTTTAAAGTCTATAAAAATTTTCTAAAATTTTTCGCTTTGGCTCTCATTTCAGTACTGAAATTATCCATCGAGCCAATTAAATAAAACCATCCTCGTTTCCACATAGTAAAATTTTTGGGGAGTTCAACTAAAGTTGCTCTATCTTTCTCAATCTTAACTTTACAGTAGTATTTTTTACCTCTCGCATCTGTGAAGGTAATTATTGCCGATTCACCATCTTCTTTGAATACAGCCAGAAGTAATCCCTCGAAAGCATCAATAACTCTTCCTTCCTTTTTAGCTATTAGAGACAATCTTTTAATTTGATTGTGTTCTAAATAAGGTTCATGTAAAAGAAATTCCAGGGCATACCACTCCTTGAGTGATGCTAGGTATAAAAATAGAGGGCGTATGTTTATATCAAATGCTGTCCCATAACCGATGTTTTTTATGCGAAATATATCCCTGCCATTCTCCAGCGAGTACAATATTACCAACACAGGTAGAAGCTTAAGCTCATTCGCTTCTCCGGATTTTCTTACTGCCCATAACGATGCGAGCAGAGTTAAAGACAATACCAATACCGATACAAACTCAAGAAGATTTACGGCCCAGGCCTCGTTTAAAGCCTCCCTTAAAAACTTATTAAAAAGGTCTATATTGAATAATACTATCTCCACTTCTGAATTATACTAAGAATGGTAAACCTATTTATAGACCAAAATCCATATGATTATTAAATTCTTCTTTAAATAAGGGTTTAATTTTTGAAACTGCCTCTTTATATTTGTCTTTAATATATATCTCCAAATGCCACGTTCTGGTTTCAACGTCTTTATTTTTATCACGAAATATTTCATCAATACTGTATTTACTTGAGACTTGCATTAATAAATCTAATCCTTCTACAGAGCAAATCATATAGGGTTTATCATCTAGAATTTTTGAGGAGATGCTTAAACTATTAAGCTTACTTCTTATTTTCTCATCGAGAATATCCAAGGCTTGGCTACCAAACAAAAACCACTCCTCCAAGGTAACTAGTAGTGGGTATACTTGCTTATCTTTATCAAATTTCAAATGGGGATATTTTCCATCATCATAGTCGACAATAGTTTTATAGATTTGAACAATAAAATTTGCCATTATATCTAATTGTCTATAAAGCTCAGTTGTATCAGTAAGAGAAACTTTAGCTTCAAATGTCAACCGTTTTCCCTTACATTCAACAAATAACAGTACACTTTTATCTATTACTATCCAGTCTACCGTTCTTTTTTCCGGTTTGCCATAAGTTCTTTCGGGAATAACCTGAGCTTTTTCGTTAGCTTTTTTAAGTAATTCACCAACAAAGATCTGAAAAGCATTTCCAAAAGAACTATCAAAGTTAGGTTCCTTACAAATTTCGTAATATAACCCCTCAGTTATTCTTCTAAAGAGAAGCGGTGGTATAGGACATACAATGGAATCTCTGCCTTCATATTCCATTCTAATAAGTGGATATGCCCGTAAGGAATTAAAAGCATAAGCATATTTTTCATTCATACGCTGCTCATTGGATAACCTATCTCTTAATTCATTAATCGGGAGACTAAAATGTTTTAAAAATTTATCAAGGTGCTCTTGATCAATATTTTTAACGTCTATCTTGGGTGGATAAAATAGAGCATATTTATCTAGGTATGTGCCTGTAAGTGCCAAGGCAATCAAATATAACTCATCAAGCGTTAAACCGGTAGCTTTAGTGATAACCTCATTTAGTTTTGGATCAGAATATATTTTCCAATATCTCGCAATATTTTCTAGACCCGGTCTGCTTTGCCATATAAACTGCCTATGAGCGATTCTGTAAAATTCAATTAAAACATTTCCAGTGTTGGAGTAAATCTCTGAAATTTCCTCCTCCAGATTTTTAAGCTTATTTACAATCGGTACTAAATAATTCCAGTCCTCAAGTGTTTTTTCTCCACCAACTAAGGCTCCGTGAATTATTAATTCTTTGGCTATTAATTCTAACTCCCAAGGGAATATGTGGAATTTTAAATAATCAAGTGTTGAATTAAATGAAGTGTTTGTATATCCTATCGGCGTATTCCTGATATAAGGGGGTACTGGTTGACCAAAAAGCATATGCTGAATGTGAGCATGAATAGCTCTTAAAGATGGAGTAAGATTAGCCTTTCTAATAGTGTTTCTTAAGGGCGTATAGGTACCAAAAACGGTATTATTTTGGTCTGTGAATACCTGAGTTATCATTGAAGCCAATTATAGAACTAATATAAGATTCCTGCTACATTCCGTCACTGAGTTATGCCGTTTGAGTCAAAGCAGTTTAGGCACTTGGATAAATTAGTTTAATTTGCACAAGGTAAACCAGCTTCATTCACCCTTCCACTGGTTGCACCGCCAAATCCAGGAGGTACAACCACGCATGGTTCTGGTTGAACCTTAATTGTTGGTGGAGTAGGGACAGTAAATGTAGGGGAGGTGTATTGTGGAGAGTAAGTCTTACCTGTAATCTCTTTCAGTTTATCTAAATTATCTTGAAGTATCTGTTGCTGACTAAGTATAGCTTCTTCCCCCATCCTATTGATCTCCTGAGTGAGCCGCTGCGCATTCTGCTTTATGATTTTCCATGAGTGCTGATCTGCCTTGCACTTTTCTTGGGATGGATAATTATACAGCTTGTCGCCGACTAGGCAGTCTACACCGGTTTTTGTGATTTGTGATTGGACATTCTGATCTTGGGTACACTTGTTTTTAGAGTGATAAAAAACCCATTTTCCATTAATTCCACAGCAGGTAGAATTAGAACAGACACTGCTTTTTAATTGTTTACTTCCCCCTCCACATTCTTTACTAATCGGGCAGGCTACAACCGGGTCAAGATCCGTTGTTGGTTTTGGTTTTGAATATAAAGGAGGTATAGTAGGATTTGGATCTATGTATGGGGTAACAGATGGAGAAATGGATGATGCAGCTGACTGATTCTGATACCGCTGTGAAATTATTAAATCCCCAATATTAGCTCCACCTCTGTAACTTGCAATCACTCCTGTCACAGCTACAAGAGTCCAAATTAAAGCAGGTATAAAAGCGATTCCCTTTTGGTTTATAAAATTAGGTAACATAATCACTCCAAATTTTTCATAAATTTTGTTAAAGGTGACTTTTTTGACTTAAACCAAAACGAATAAACACCGGAGGCCGGTATAGCACTTAGAAGTAACACCGGAATAATTAGGAAACCGCCTATAATAGAGTTTGGGGAGCCCTCATGATCCATACTCATATCTATTCCGAGTACTCTATAAAAAATTAAACTGCTGCCGGCACTAACCGATAGGAATGTAAGAATTATATGGATCCAAGCCAATAACCAAAAAAACCCATAAAGAATACTTTCTGACATTGCAAACTTCTTTCCTCGGGCGATTAAAAAGCCACTTAGCAGAAAGATAATAAAGGAAAGAACTAGAAGAAGTAACAAAATAATGCCAAAAAGAGAAAAAGTTGTCTGAATTAGTTCTAGGAGTAGCATAATTAATTTCGCCAAAGGATTGTCAGAATTATCAGCAGTAAAAATTAATATAACCCAGAAGGCAATAAATGCAAATGTGGGCAACCAAAAACCCTTAAACATACAGGGATAACATTACCAGAGATGTAATATAAAATCAACACTTTTGGCCTCAATTTATTACTCTATGTGTAATTACTCATTTTTAAAATATCTGTTAGCTTTGAGTAGGCATGAAAAAATCAAAGTTTACTCAAAAGGATATTGCATTAGGCAGAAGGATAGCCCGAATAAGGAGACAGAAAGATTTAAGTCAGGAGGGGCTGGCTGTCAAAAGTGGCCTGAGTCAAACTACGATTGGGTTACTGGAGGTAGGAAAACGCCGGGTCAGTCTTAGAGCCTTACAAAGAATTGCTTCTCCGCTAAAAGTGAAAGTTAAGGATTTAATAAGTTTCTGAAATCGGGGTTTATTCAAACAGATATTGACAATCTCTTCCTTTCGGATTTAAGATCACATTAGTGAGAAGACATTTGAAGTTGATTTTGATTGTATTCCCCATATTCCTACTGGTTGCCTTGCCGGTATTTGCATTTAACAGCTCTGATTTTCTGGCAGAAGCACAGAAGTACGCTAATAAAATATGTAACAAAAGGAACCCATTCGATAAAGATTCATTGCTGTGCTACCTTTTTGCCAGATCAAATGAGCAGGATTCTATCATTAATGAGCATGATTTAGCATTAGATAGCCAAGAGTTACAGGTTGCTACAATGACTGCACAAATTACCGATTTACAGCAGAGGGTAGAAGCGCTTGAAAATTCTCCTACCCCCACATTGACACCGACGCCGACACTAAACCCCACTCTACTATCCGATGATTTCAGTGGACCTAATCTCGATACTAATATCTGGGAATATTTTAATTCCAATGGAGGGAATTATTCTTTTGATAATGGTTCAATCGTAGTTCCCGGTGGTTCATCCATGTTTTATATACGGACAAAAAATAATCCTTTTCCGGCATTGGGTTCCTTTACTGTAGAATTTGGCATACAATTTACTTCACCGCTACCATCAGGTATTGGATTAGCATTGGGTTTCCAGCAGCAAAATGGCTATGATCCAAACAATATTCCGGTTTCTTTTTGGGAGGATAGCGCAAGCGGATTAAATGTTTCCCGGTTCGGACTGAATGTGGCGGATTTGGGTGGGATTGATACAAATTATCACGTTGGAAAAATTATATATGATGGGGATAAATACCTTGTATATAATGATGGATTACTTAAATATACTTCACCATCCTCTGCAACTGCAAAAACAATCTGGTTTGGTAACCCGTACTGTTGCAGCAATACTTGGACAGGACTTAAGCTGGACTATATTAAAGTTACACAGCCATAAAAACTTTATTCATAAACTGTTCATTGACTAAATAATTTTAGTAGCGCGTATGGGAGTCGAACCCATGATCTCCTCCTTGAAAGAGAGGCGTCCTGGACCACTAGACGAACGCGCCATTTTTTTTGATGCAGCAATGTGATCCGGCGGGGATAATACACCCTTTTTCCTGCGGAAAAAAGCGAACCGGTCCGATATACATCGGACCTAGGGTTTAATCCCTTACCAAATCAAATGATTCAAAAAAACTCACCTGCGGCGAATTTTTTGAATCAGTGATCCGGCGGGGATTCGAACCCCGAACCAAGAGCTTAAAAGGCTCCTGCTCTGCCGTTGAGCTACCGGACCACTTAATATTATACAATCTTGAATCTAACGTTACAACTTTATGATAGAATATT